>ULIZ01007735.1_pt1 | contig 40633 bp, 37 predicted proteins | sample 1950601 | NCBI WGS metagenome assembly ULIZ01 (sample SAMEA4835456, study PRJEB28245) | human gut metagenome | biome: gut microbiome; material: fecal sample | place: Denmark | collected 2008 | reverse complement strand
GTTTAAACTTGCCGATGGCATGGTAATCGGAGCTTCTACTCCGGAAGCGAAGACCGTAGCCGAGTTCTTTGCCGATAAAATGATGCGTTCTACAGGATACAAGTTCACTGTAGCCGATAAGGGTACTATCAACCTTACAATTGACGCATCGAAAGAAGGTAACTATGAGGCTTACGAACTGAATGTAGCTGCCGATGGCGTAAATGTTTCGGCCAAGACTCCACAAGGATTGTTCTACGGTATGCAGACTTTCTTGCAATTGTTGCCTGCCGAAATTGAAAGCCCTGAGAAAGTGAAAGGCATCAGCTGGACTGCCGCTGCGGTATCTGTAAAAGATGAACCAAGATTCCATTACCGTGGATTGATGATTGACCCATGTCGTCATTTCATGCCAGTAGAGGCTATCAAGAAGCAGATTGATGTGATGGCTATGTTTAAGATAAACACATTGCATTGGCATCTTACAGAAGACCAGGGATGGCGTATCGAAATCAAGAAATATCCTAAGCTGACAGAAGTTGGTTCTAAGCGTATCGATGGCGAAGGTACTGAATACGGAGGTTTCTACACTCAGGAAGAAGTGAAAGATATCGTGAAGTATGCAGCCGACCGTTTCATTACCGTAGTTCCTGAATTGGAAATTCCAGGTCACGAATTGGCAGCTATCGCGGCTTATCCAGAACTTTCTTGTAAAGGTGAAGCTATTACTCCGCGTGTCATTTGGGGTGTTGAGGATATCGTGATGTGTCCGGGTAAAGAAGAGGTATTTAAATTCTTGGAAGATGTTATAGACGAATTGGTGGCTTTGTTCCCAAGCGAATATTTCCATATCGGTGGCGACGAATGTCCTAAGGCTAGCTGGAAACAGTGCCCATTGTGTCAGAAGCGTATAACTCAAGAAGGATTGCGTGGCGATAAAAAACATTCTCCCGAAGAAAGATTGCAGAGCTACGTAGTACGTAGAATAGAGAAGTATCTTGCTACTAAGGGAAAAAAGATCATCGGATGGGACGAAATTCTTGAAGGTGGTGTAGATCCTACCGCAACTATTATGTCATGGCGTGGTGAAGACGGTGGTATCGCTGCAGCATCGGCAGGACATGATGTTATTATGACTCCGGGTTCTGGTGGTATGTACCTTGATCATTATCAGGGTGATTACAAGATTGAGCCTGTAGCTATCGGTGGTTATGCTACATTGGAAAAGACTTATAGCTATAATCCGGTGCCCGATACTTTGGTAGTACAAGGTAAAGAAAAGTATGTTAAAGGTGTGCAGGCTAATATTTGGTCTGAGTATCTTTACACAGAAGATATCCGCTCTTATATGACATTCCCGCGTGGTATAGCATTGGCCGAAATCGCATGGACTAACTTGGATCGTAAAGATTATAAGGATTTTGAACGCCGTATCAATAATGCATACGTTCGTTTGGATGAGCATGATGTGAAATACCATATTCCATTGCCTCAGCAGCCCAAGGGTTCTTATGACTATGTAGCTTTCACTGATAAAGCTTCGTTGGAATTCACTACTACACGTCCGTGCAAGATGGTGTATACTACAGACGGTAACGAGCCTACTGCAAAATCTACAGAATATACTGCTCCTATTAACTTTGACGACAGCGGTGTATTGAAGATTGCTTCAGTTCTTCCTTCGGGCAAGATGAGTAAGGTGCGTACTATCAATGTCGAAAAACAAGAGTTGGCTCCTGCCGCTACTGTTGAAAAGACAGAACCGGGACTTGTTATGAAGGTGACAGACGGTATGTATCTTGACATGAAGGCTTTCGACGCTGCAGGTAAAGAACCTATCGAAACTAAGGTAATCAAGGATTTGAAAGAACTGAAATCTTACCGTAAGACTTCTGATTCTATGCGTGGCATTCCGCAGTATGCATCAGTAGCCGAAGGTTATTTCAATGTTCCCGAAGACGGTGTTTACGTGCTTTCTTCTGAATATGAAAATGTTTGGGTGGATGGCAAGTTGGTTATAGATAACGGTGGCGAAGTTAAACGCTTTTCTCGTCGCGACAGAGGTGTTGCTCTTCAGAAAGGTTTGCATCAGTTGAAGGTTGTGTTCTTAGGACACATCGTAGGTGGATGGCCTTCAAACTGGAGCGATGGAGTCGTTAGATATCGTAACGTAAATGCTGATGAATTCACTCCGATTTCAGCTGATATGTTGGTTCATTGATTCAGAATAGCATATAAATAAAAAGAATCCGTCTATAGCAACTAAGCTGCATACGGATTCTTTTTTATGATTATTTCGATAAGGAATGTTATTCGTTAGATAGACAATTCATGCAATACGTTAACAAGTTCACGGTTGATAGGCTTGTCGTTCTTGATAGCTTTGTTAAAAGGTACATATACGATTTCATCGTTTTCGATACCGATCATAACGTTTCGTTGACCTTCCATCAGAGCCTGAATGCTGGCTACACCCATTCGGCTGGCGATAATTCTATCGTGTGCTGTAGGGCTACCGCCTCTCTGCAAGTGACCTAAGATGGTTACACGTACGTCGTACTGCGGATATTCGTTCTTTACACGCTCTGCATAGTGCATCGCTCCACCTGTAATTTCACTTTCGGCAACCAATACGATAGAACTACTCTTAGATTTACGGAAACCGTTTTTGATGAACTCTTCCAACTGGTCTACTTCGGTATTGAATTCAGGAATAATAGCAGCTTCTGCTCCTGCAGCGATAGCTCCGTTCAGTGCGAGGAATCCGGCGTCGCGTCCCATAACTTCCACAAAGAATAAGCGTTCGTGCGAAGTGGCAGTGTCACGGATTTTATCGACAGCGTCAAGGATAGTGTTAAGCGCTGTGTCATAACCGATGGTAGTGTCGGTGCCGTACAAGTCGTTGTCGATAGTACCAGGAAGTCCGATACAGGGGATGTCAAATTCTTGTGCAAGAATTCTTGCTCCACTCAGCGAACCGTCTCCGCCGATAACGACAAGAGCGTCGATACCTTCTTTCTGCATATTTTCGTATGCTAACTGTCTTCCTTCGGGTGTCTTGAACTCCTGACAGCGTGCGGTTTTGAGGATTGTACCTCCTTGCTGGATGATATTACTTACGTTTTGGCTTTTGAATTCATGAATTTCGCCTGTTATCAACCCTTTATAGCCATGATAGATACCTTTGACCTGCAAGCCGTTGTAGATTGCAGAACGTGTTACGGCGCGGATGGCAGCATTCATACCTGGAGCATCACCTCCTGAAGTAAGTATACCGATACATTTAATTGTTCCCATAAATGATATTTAGTATTGTTCTTTTATGCAAAAGTATTAAAAAATCATAGTGTCAACCAATAGAAGACGTGATTTTTACGAATTTCAACAATCTTTTAGAATGGCGTCTCGGCAAGCCTCCATCAGCCACTTTGGGGTAGAGGTGGCTCCGCAAATGCCTACAGAGGTTACGTTGTCGGTAAGCAGCGATAGGTCGATGGCTTCCGGACGGTCTATTCTGTAGGAATTTGGATTTACAGACAGGCACTCGTGGAATAGTATTTTACCGTTAGAGCTTTTATGTCCACATACAAAGAATACCAAATCGTGCGATGCGGCGAACTTTCTGATGTCAGGCATACGGTTGGCCACTTGTCGGCAGATGGTATCATAATATAAAAAGGTGGCTTGCGGCGAAATGTGCTGACTAATGTAGGCCACTATCTCGCGGAATTCATCGAGCGACTTGGTGGTCTGTGAATAGAGGCGGATGTCTTGCGTGAAGTCCAGCTTACGCGCTTCCTCTAAATTCTCTATCACGATGGCTTCTCCGTGAGTCTGTCCTACTAAGCCGAGCACTTCGGCGTGACCGTTCTTTCCGAATATTACGATTTGTTTTCTACGATTACCGTCTTGATTGTCGTATTCCTGTTTGATACGTTTCTGTAGACGCAGTACTACAGGGCAGGTGGCATCTATGATTTCTATGTGATTTCTTTCGGCGGTTTCGTAAGTCTCTGGCGGCTCTCCGTGTGCACGCAGTAATACGCGGGCGTTTTGAAGTGTCTTCAATTCTTCATGACCGATGGTTATCAGTCCCAGCCCTTTCAGGCGTTCACATTCTCTTCCGTTGTGCACTATGTCTCCTACACAGTATAGTGTATCTCCCTTCTGTAATTCTTCTTCGGCTTTACGGATGGCCGTTGTTACTCCGAAGCAAAACCCAGAACCTTCGTCTATTTCAACTTTCAGTTTACGCATTGATAGCTCTTTTATATTGGTTCATAAGCCATTCTTTCTGTTCGGCTATGCTCATGTGACTGTTGTCGAGAAGCAGAGCGTCGTCGGCTTTACGCAGCGGACTTACTGCACGGCTCTGGTCGATACGGTCGCGTTCTTCTACGTTCTTCAGAATTTCTTCGTATGGTTCTTCTTGTCCTTTGGCTTTTAGTTCGTCGTAACGACGCTGGGCGCGTATCTCGGCCGATGCCGTTACGAATATCTTCAGTTCAGCGTCGGGGAAAACTGCGGTACCTATGTCGCGTCCGTCCATCACGATGCCCTTTTCCTTGCCCATGTCTTGTTGCTGTTTTACCAATGCATGGCGTACAAAGCCCAAAGCGGCCACCTGACTAACATGTGATGATACTTCGAGAGTGCGTATGCGGTCTTCTATGTCTGTTCCGTTCAGACAAGTGCACGGTTTTCCTGTCTCAGCATCGAGCTGGAATGATATATGTATGTTATCAAGTTGTTGTTCCAACTCTTCAGCCTTTACGTTTCCGTCGGGGAAGAACAAGTCATGCTGAATGCAGTAAAGTGCTACAGCACGATACATAGCTCCACTATCTATATAAATGTAACCTATTTCTCGTGCCAAATCTTTCGCCATTGTGCTTTTCCCGCACGATGAAAAGCCGTCTATTGCGATGACTATCTTTTTCATATACGTCTGTATTCTAATTTGTTAATTATTTATGAGTTCAAAGATAATTCTTTTTGTTAAAATACTAAAGTCTTGTATACTTTTAAAAATGTTGCAATGTACTAGTTAGTATTGTAGGGATACGTTTTATAAGTTATCTTGGTTTAGTATGAAGTGCTGAAATTGAAAGAAAAAAAATCTTTTTTTTTGCGTGAAGTGTTGTGCATTAAAAGATTTGCGCTATATTTGCACGACAGAGAATTATTAACCCATTAAAAGTTATTTTATGGAAATTAAAAAATCGCCCAAAGCCGATTTGGAAGGCAAGAAGACCACTGGTGTTCTTATCGGTCTTGTGCTGATATTGGCAGCAATGTTCGTTGCGTTTGAATGGACAGAACGTGACGTTGTGATCACTGCCGATAGCGGTATCCAAGAGGTTGCTTTCGAAGAAGAAATGGTTCCTATCACGGAACAAGAAGAACCAAAACAAGCTCCTCCTCCTCCCGAGGCTCCGAAAGTGGAAGAAGTTTTGCAGATTGCAGATAACGATGCAAACGTAGAAGAAACTACTATCCAGTCTAACGAAGATAAAGGTGAAGCTGTAGAAATTAAGTACGTACCTGCAGTAGTTGAGGAAGAAGAGGTGGAAGAACAGCAGATCTTCCAGGTTGTAGAAGAGATGCCTGAATTCCCGGGTGGTATGGCAGAATGTATGAAGTTCTTGGCTAAGAACATCAAATATCCTACTATCGCACAGGAAAATGGTGTACAGGGACGTGTAATCGTTCAGTTCGTCGTTAACAAAGACGGAACAATCGTTGACCCGGTTGTTGTACGTAGCGTTGACCCTTACTTGGATAAGGAGGCACTCCGTGTCATCAAGGCAATGCCTAAGTGGAAACCAGGTAAGCAGCGTGGTAAGGCTGTACGTGTAAAATATACAGTGCCTGTAACATTTAGATTGCAGTAATCGATTTTGTCGACAATATTTAAATAGGCACGGATTAGGGCTTTGGCTGCTAATCCGTGCTTAATTTTTATCTGTTATTATATTTTCTATTATTATGAAACAGTTTGACCATAAGGCTTTACATCAGCAAATTCATCAGTATATTAAATCGTTAGGATATAAACGTGCTCCAGAAGGTTTGTATGATCCGATAGAGTACGTACTTGATATGGGAGGTAAGCGCCTTCGTCCGGTATTGATGCTTTTGGCGTATAATTTATATAAGGAAGATGTTGAGACTATCTATTCGCAGGCAGCGGGTATAGAGACCTATCATAATTTTACGTTGCTTCACGATGACTTGATGGATGAGGCTGATATGCGTCGTGGTGTTCCTACTGTTCATAAGAAATGGAATCCTAATACCGCTATTCTGTCGGGCGACGCTATGTTGATTCTTTCTTATCAGTTCATGATGAACGGTTGTCCGGCTCAATGCGTACACGATGTGATGGAAGTATTCGGACGCACGGCACTCGAAATCTGTGAAGGACAGCAATGGGATATGGAGTTCGAAACTCGCGACGATGTGGCGATAAGCGAATATATGGAAATGATTCGTCTAAAAACATCTGTTCTTTTGGGTGGCGCTCTTCAGATAGGATCTATCTTGGGCGGTGCTTCAGAGCAAGATGCGCTTGCGCTGTATCAGGTAGGAGTAAAAGCCGGATTGGCATTCCAGCTGCAAGATGATTTCCTCGACGTGTATGGCGATCCTAAGGTGTTCGGTAAGAACATCGGTGGTGATATTCTTTGTAACAAGAAAACGTTTATGCTTCTGTCTGCGCAGAATATGGCGGATGCTGAAACAAGAGAAGAATTGCTTTCGTGGATTAAGCGTGAAGACTATGTTCCTGCCGAAAAGATAAGTGCTGTGACATATATATATAATAAGGTGGGAATAGATGATGTGTGCCGTGCGGAAATCAATCGATATTACGATGAAGCGATGGCGTGTCTGGATCAGGTTTCGGTAAGCGAGGAAAGAAAAGCTAATCTGAAAAACTATTTGCTTAGTTTGATGGGGCGTAATTTGTAATTGCAGTTATGGCGACATTCATAGATACACATACTCATCTGTTTGCTGAAGAGTTCGACGACGACCGTGAGTTGGCGATAATTCGTGCCAAAGAAGCGGGGGTGACACGTATGTTCATGCCGAACGTTGATGATTTGACGGTAGATTCATTGGTTAATCTCTGTAACACCCATGAAGGGTGCTTTCCGTTGATAGGACTTCACCCTACGTCGGTAGATGCTGATTGGGAGAAACGTCTGGCGGTTATCGAAAGATGGCTTCGCTCTGAGCAGAAGTTCTACGGCATAGGTGAGATAGGGATGGACTTGTATTGGGATACCACTTATCGTAATGAACAGATGAAGGTGCTCGATATTCAGATTCAGTGGGCGATAGAGCGAAACATGCCGTTGGTATTCCATTGTCGCGAAGCTTATCCTGAATTGCTCGAAGTGTTGTCTAAATACCGCCATTGTAAGTTACGTGGCATATTCCATAGTTTTACTGGAACATCAGAAGATGCTGCTTCGCTGCTAGAATATCCAGATTTTATGCTTGGCATAAACGGAGTGGTGACGTTTAAGAAAAGCACGTTGCCCGAAGCGTTAAAAGAAATTCCGTTGCAGCGTATAGTGTTAGAAACAGACTCTCCGTATTTAGCTCCTGTTCCGTACCGTGGAAAACGCAATGAAAGTGCTTTCGTTGTTAAGGTGGCCGAGAAATTATCTGATATTTACGGTCTTCCGTTAGCGGAAATAGCTAGAATTACAACAGAGAACGCGTTGAAAGTCTTCTAAAATGTATGAAACAGTTTTTAAAGAATATTAATTTTTGAGATATTGCTCAACTTTTATGCGGCGAATGTTATGTAAGACGAAAAAAAAGAATACATTTGTAGCTGAAAAGACTGATAGACCCTTTCGAAGGGTTTGTGAGTGCTTTTAGCGGACGTGAGGAGAGGTGCTCGAGTGGTTGAAGAGGCACGCCTGGAAAGCGTGTATACGCCTAAAGCGTATCACGGGTTCGAATCCCGTTTTCTCCGCAAACTATTAAATTTAAATTATCAATTAATTAATCTTAAAAATTTAGACACACAATGAAAAAGTTATTTGCGATTCTTGCCGTAATGGGTGTCCTCTCATTCGGAATGACTCAAGCAGCTATGGCTCAGGATTCTACTGCAACAGCAGCTCCCGAACAGTCAGAACAAGTTGCACCTGCTACAGACGAAGCTGAAGCTCCTGCAGTAGTAGAAGAAACTAGTATGCATAAAGAATTGAAGACAAAGTTTATCGAAGGTGATGCAGGCTTTATGTCTTTGGTTGCTATTGCATTGGTTTTGGGTCTTGCTTTCTGTATTGAACGTATCATTTACTTGAGCTTGGCTGAAATTAACGCTAAGAAATTGATGGGTAAACTTGAAGCTGCTTTGGCTAAGGGTGATGTAGAAGGCGCTAAGGATATCTGCCGTAACACTCGCGGTCCTATCGCTTCTATCTGCTACCAAGGTTTGATGAGAATCGAAGATGGTGTAGACGTTGTAGAACGTTCTGTAGTATCTTACGGTGGTGTTCAGGCTGGTTACCTTGAAAAAGGATGCTCTTGGATCACATTGTTCATCGCTATGGCTCCGTCTTTGGGATTCTTGGGTACTGTAATCGGTATGGTTATGGCGTTCGATAACATCCAGCGCGCAGGTGATATTTCTCCGACAGTCGTTGCAGGTGGTATGAAGGTTGCCTTGATTACTACTATCTTCGGTTTGATCGTAGCGTTGATTCTTCAGGTATTCTATAACTATATCCTTGCAAAGATTGAAGCTATCACAAGCCAGATGGAAGACTCTTCTATCACATTGCTTGATATAATTATGAAATACAACTTGAAATACAAAAAATAATAATTTGAACGATGACTAAATTATCATATAAAGTATCGTACTACGTATTTTATGTCTGCATCGCTCTTATTTTAGTTGTGTTGGCATTATTCTTCGGAGTAGGATACAATCAGACAAATGCCGCAGGCTTGGTAGAACCAGCCAATACACCGGCATTGATATTCCTGATGTACGGACTGTTTGCCGTTACTGTTATCTCAACATTGATTGGTGCTTTGATTCAGTTCGGTGCAGCATTGAGAGATAATCCTAAGGCAGCTATTAAATCTTTCTTGGGAGTAATCTTGTTGGTTGTTCTGCTTATTGTTACTTACAACGCTGGTGCATCAGATGCAGTGGTATTGGGTGACGGAACTTCTTTTAGCGATGCTACTATGTTGAAGGTAACAGACATGTTCTTGTATTCAACTTATATATTGTTCGCTGTTGCAGCAATTGGTGTATTACTTAACTTGTCAGGTATCTTTAAAAGCTTGAAATAATATCGCATTGATTTAAAATTAAAAAGTAAGTAAAATGGGTAAGAGAAAAAGAAAAGTGCCAGGCATTAATGCCAGTTCAACGGCCGATATTGCTTTTATGTTGCTTATTTTCTTCCTTATTACAACATCAATGGATACTGACCGTGGTTTGGCAAGACGACTTCCGCCTCCGCCAGAAAACGAAAAGCAGAAAGACGATATTATTGTAAAGGAAAGAAATGTTCTCCAGATCCGTCTGAACAAGGACGACCAATTGATGATTGGTGGAGAATGGTCTGATATTAAGCAATTAAGAGAAAAAGCTAAAGAATTCATCGCCAATCCGAAGGATGATCCTAATATGCCTGAAAAGCATGCTAAGACACTTCCTTTCTTTGGAAACGTGATGATTACTGAAAAGCATGTTATTTCTGTACAGAATGACGTTGGTACAAGCTATGACGCTTATTTCCAAGTTCAGAACGAGTTGGTAGCAGCTTATAATGAGTTGCGTGACGAATTGGCTAAGGCTCAGTTTGGTAAACCACTTGCTGAATGTACAGAAGAACAGAAAGAAGCTATCAGTGATTACTATCCACAGAAGATTTCTGAAGCTGAACCTAAAAAATATGGAGGAAAATAATAATGGGAAAATTTAGCAAGACAGGAAAGCGTGAGATGCCTGAATTGAACACCTCTTCTTTGCCTGACCTTATCTTCACCATGTTGTTCTTCTTCATGATTGTAACAACAATGCGTGAGGTTACTTTGAAGGTACAGTTTAAAGTTCCAGCAGGTACTGAATTGGAAAAGCTTGAAAAGAAATCTTTGGTATCTTTCATCTATGTAGGTAAGCCGATGCCTGAATTCCAAAAGAAAATGGGTACGTCAGACCGAATTCAGTTGAATGATAAATTTGCTGAATCTTCAGAGGTTCAGGATTACATTTATCAGGAACGTGAAAACATGAAAGAATCGGATAAACCGTTTATGACAGTTTCATTGAAAGTCGATTCAAAGACTAAGATGGGTATCGTAACTGAAGTAAAACAGGCTCTTCGTAAAGCATATGCTTTGAAAATTAACTATTCTGCTTCTCAGCGTAAGTAAGATAGTGTATAGATAGAAAAAGGCTGTATTAGAGGATTTAATCCTTGTGATACAGCCTTTTTTGTTTTTGTATACAAGTCGTAAAGTTTTTGCTCTTTTGGCTAGACTTTAGAAGAAACTATAATTGTATGGTATAAAGCAATCAAGCCGAACGACTTATTTTGCAAAGTGTGTTCGGCTTGATTTTATTTTAGGACTATGATCGTTGCGGCATTAGACTTGCTTTTAGCAGTTTACTCCATATACTTCACGATGAATCTCATTCTTTATGTTTTCGAATTCATTGTCTATGTTGTCTATGCCAGCATACATCAATAGCAATGGCAATTCACCGTCTTCTTTTCTATATGGTGGCTGCATGTAATTCAAGTTGCAAAGTTCGAATCCGCAGCGTTTGTAGAAACCTATGCGGCGAGTACTCATTTCGTCTTCCGGTCTTTCCACTTCAAGTATTATTACTCCGGGATAAGTCTCTTTCAGCTTGTTCATTATTTTAAGACCATAGCCCTTATTGCGTATATGCGGAGATGTAGCAAGATGTTCTATATATCTGAATCCGTTTAACGACCATACGGTTATTAGTCCGATTACAGAGTCTGTCTCCTGATCTGTGATGCAAAGGCATTCAAATTTTGGGTTGTTATCCGTGTTTTCGCGTTGAAACTCGTTATCTCTTCGCTCCTCTTGTGGAAAAGCTGAGTGTAGCAGGTTTTCAACGAACGCATAATGCGGATGACTTGTAGTAATAGGGTTAAATGTAATCATATCACTGTTTTTATTCGGTATAGAAATAGATCATTCTTTCTAATGCTCTTTGGCATACTGGGCAGAACTGCGGACCGTCGTTTGTCTTCATTCTGCAGTCTGTAGTAGGGCGATAGATACCTTTCAGCGTATATCCGCCACCTTCGTAAGCTCCAACTTTATTGTATATCTTCTTAGGGTCTGTTTCCGGTTTGGTAGGAATAGGAGTTCCCTGCTGTACCATATCTTTCCACTTATCTTCAAAATGAACCAAGGTAGTGATGTTCTGTTCCCATGGCTCTATCTCATACGGATATTGCGAGCTTGGAGTCTCGTCGTAAGCATATTCGTCGGCTAATCCGCCAAAGCTATGACCGAATTCATGTACCACTACAGGCTTGAACATGGTATGGTGAGCTGTAGTTAGCGTATACGAGTTGTATATACCTCCACCACCGTATGTATCTGTGTTGGCGAGTATGATGATATGTTCATACGGAATGCCTGCTAGCCAATTATGTATAGCCTTTACGCTGCGTGTAGTGAGATAACGGTCAGAGTAGAAAGTGTCGAAATGAGAGCTGACAGCTGTAGTTTTCCATTCATTGTTGCGAGGAATGCTTACGCCACTGTCTTTCGACGGACAAGCTACTGCCACTATGTTGAATCTGTCTTTCAGTCGTTTGAACGGTTCGTGCGAGAACAATGCATCGCAAGTAGCCTGAGCATCTTTGTAGAACAAGTCCATTTCGGCTTCTGTATAACCCTCTGCCATGATGGCCACGTCGATACATTTATCTGACGAACCGCTTTTCAGCAGATACTTATGCGGAGTGATATCTTTCGTTCCACGCTGATGAATCAGAATATCTTTAGGACTTACCTCATGCGTTAAGCTTGCCGATGTTTTATGATACTTATCTTTAAGTTCTATAGTAACTATAGCATCTTCTTTAGGGAAAGGTATTAAGTACGAGTTTTCGAATCCGCGGGTTACGTGTTTAGCCTCTTCTTCAGTCACCCATTCCTGGAACAGGCTTGAAAAAGAAGTACGATATATAATTGTCCCCGTTTTTTTATCCTTTACGGTTATCTGTCCGTTTCCTTCCACCGGAAGCTTACCCAGCGAGTGGCGTCTGCCTGCCCATTCTGGATAAGACACCAACTCGTCAAGACTGATGTTTTGAGAATTGGCATTACCGTTAAAAAGATAGTCAAGACGCAGAGTCTTATTCTCGAAAAAGTCCTCAAAATTTTGTGAATTAGCGGGCATTATACCGCATGTTGCCAATAAAGCAAGTGTAAATAATTGTTTTTTCATAATTCAGAGTTTGTAATTGCAAAGATAGGATTATCTATCGAATTAAAGCCAAACCGCATATAAAACTTATAATCCTTATTAAATTATAAAAGAATTATTCTATCTTTGCTCGGTAATAAATAAGATAATCAATGGGACATCATCAAATTGATAAGTTAGACGAACAGATTTTACGCTTGATAGCGGAGAATGCTCGTATCCCGTTTCTTGAAGTTGCAAGAGCGTGTAATGTTTCAGGAGCGGCTATTCATCAGCGTATTCAGAAACTCACTAATTTAGGAATACTGAAAGGCTCGGAGTTCGTTATCGATCCGGAGAAGATTGGATATGAAACGTGTGCTTACATTGGACTTTACTTGAAAGACCCGGAACAGTTCGATAATGTAACGGAGGCTTTGAAGCTCATTCCGGAAGTAGTGGAGTGTCATTTCACTACCGGACAGTATGATATGTTTATAAAGATATACGCTAAGAACAATCATCACTTGCTGAACATCATTCACGATAAGTTGCAGCCATTGGGATTGTCGCGTTCAGAAACCATAATATCTTTCCGCGAAGCCATCAAGCGTCAGATGCCGATACGGAACCTGGCGGATGATGACGAAGCAGAAGTTACCGAAGAGTAATCTGCGGTGTATTATTTGTGAACGTAGTCTACAAAGCTATAAGAGTAGAGGTGCTTTTCGTCTGTAGAATGGCATTCTCTACTTTTTTCTTGCCATACATTCAGGTCGATGGCAGGGAAGAATGTGTCGGCTTGCGCCTTGTCGTCATCTATTTCGGTGATGCACAAGCGGTCGGCTATGGGTAGAGCCTCTTTATAAAGGCTTGCTCCTCCTATAATGTATATGTCCTCATCTGCTTGGCATTGATTAAGAGCGTCTTCTAAAGAATGATAGCATTCCGCTCCGGCAAATTGTTGTTCCGAACGGCTCAGTACTATGTTTCTTCGGTTTGGGAGTGCCCCTTTAGGAAGAGAATCGAAAGTCTTGCGTCCCATTATGATGGTATGTCCGGTAGTAAGTGCCTTAAAGCGCTTCAGGTCGTTGGGCAACCAGTACAGCAATTTGTTCTCAAAGCCGATGGCAAGGTTCTTGTTTACGGCTACTATAATAGAAATCATACGTATGCTTTTTTGTTGTTATACTGATACGGCTCCTGCAATGTGAGGCCATGGGTCATAGTTCACTAGTTCGAAGTCTTCGAATTTAAAGTCGAAGATATTCTTCACGTCAGGGTTAAGACGCATTTGCGGCAATGGGCGAGGTTCGCGCGTAAGCTGTAGGTCTACTTGTTCCAGATGGTTCAGATAGATATGTGTATCGCCAAGTGTATGTACAAAGTCGCCAGCTTTCAGTCCGGTTACCTGAGCCATCATTTGCAGCAGCAGGGCATACGATGCAATGTTGAACGGCACGCCCAAGAAACTGTCGGCACTGCGTTGGTACAACTGCAAGCTCAGTCGTCCGTTGGCTACATAGAACTGGAAGAACGCATGACACGGCGGAAGATTCATATTGTTGAGGTCTGCCACATTCCATGCGCTTACTATGATTCTGCGTGAGTCGGGATTATGCTTTATAGTCTCTACCGCCTCGCTAATCTGGTCAATGAAACCTCCGTTATAATCGGGCCATGAACGCCATTGATAACCGTAAATATGACCCAAGTCGCCGTTGGCATCTGCCCATTCGTTCCAAATTCTTACCCCGTGGTCTTGCAGATACTTCACGTTGGTATCACCTTGCAGAAACCATAACAATTCGTAGATAATTGATTTCAGGTGAAGTTTTTTCGTGGTTACCAATGGGAAACCGTCTTCCAGATTGAAACGCATTTGGTGTCCGAATACGCTGATGGTGCCCGTTCCGGTACGGTCGTCTTTACGTACGCCCTCGGTACGTATGCGATGTAATAAGTCAAGATATTGTTTCATTGTGTATTGAGGCCTGTTATTTATTTACTATAGCGAAAGATTTGTTAGTCTTTCTGTCGGCTTTTAGCTGATTAATCAGCTTTTTCTGTGACAAAGGTAGCTAAATTCTTAAGATAAACCTCTAAATTTGCATCTATATAGTCAAAGTAAAACCACTAAAGAGCGAATGATGAATCTTCCTTCCGATTTTGAAAAACGTACTAGTGCCTTGTTGGGCGAAACCGATTATCAGTTGTTTTCTGATGCCTTGCAGCACGATATACCGGTAAGTATCCGTGTGAATGTTGAAAAATATCCTCATGAAGTGCCCGGCAGTACCAACGTACAGTGGAGTCGTGCCGGACGTTATCTGGCTTCGCGCCCCACTTTTACGTTCGACCCTCTGTTTCATGCCGGATGCTATTATGTGCAGGAAGCTTCTTCTATGTTCGTAGAGCAGGCACTGCGTCAATACGTGCACGCTCCGTCGGTGATGCTCGACCTCTGTGCCGCTCCCGGCGGTAAGTCCACTTTAGCTCGTTCGGTATTGCCCGAGGGCAGTTTGCTGGTAGCCAACGAGGTGATGCGTAACCGCTCTCAGATATTGGCTGAGAATCTTATAAAGTGGGGACACCCCGATGTGGTGGTGACAAGTAACGACCCTGCCGATTTTTCTCCGTTGCGCCATCTGTTCGATGTTATTCTTACCGACGTGCCTTGCTCTGGCGAAGGAATGTTTCGTAAGGATGCCACTGCGATAGAAGAGTGGAGTATAGGGAATGTAGATTTGTGTTGGCAGCGTCAACGCCGCATATTGACAGATATTTGGGACTGCCTGAAACCGGGTGGACTCTTGATATATAGCACTTGTACGTTCAACCGCGAGGAGAATGAAGATAATGTGGCATGGATAGCCAATGAACTTGGAGCCGAGATACTTCCGGTCGATACATTGCCAGAATGGAACATTACGGGCAACTTGGTGGGAGGCGATTTCCCGGTATACCGTTTCTTGCCTCATCGTACTGTAGGCGAAGGTCTCTTCCTGGCGGTACTCCGCAAGCATGAAGGCGAAATAGAACGAATGCCCGAAGCGAAGAAGAAAAAAGACAAGAAAGCGAAAGGTGGAAAAGGAGGAAATACCGTGCTCACTGTCCCCAAGGAATTGAAACAATGGATTAATAACCCCGACGATTATAACTTTGCAGTGTCTGGCGAAAAAGTTACGGCTATATCATCGCGCTGGAGTGCCGTGTTCGACAGCCTTTCTTCGTATCTTCACATACTTCATGCCGGCATAACATTGGCCGAACTTAAAGGAAAAGACTTTGTTCCGCAGCACTCGTTGGCTATGTCTACCGTGAAAAACGATGTATTCCCATCGGTAGAACTCGACTATTCTCAGGCGATATCATATTTGCGTAAAGAAGCCGTTGTGCTCGATGCATCGGCCCCACGCGGATATGTGCTGGTAAAATACGCAGGCGTTCCGTTGGGTTTCGTAAAAAACATAGGAAACCGTGCCAACAATCTGTATCCGCAAGAGTGGCGCATCCGCAGCGGCTATCTGCCCGACGAGGTAGTTACCGTATTCCCTGTGGGCGATAGCGAATAATTAACCGTTTGTGTTAAAACGGCTTGCGGTATGTGCAGCCGTTTTTCCACTCCGAGCATCCGTAGGCGGTCTTGCCTTTTATAATAGTACCTTTACCACATAGCGGACAAGGTGTACCTATAATGGTATCTCCTTGTGGTGTAGCTGTAGCCTTCTTCTTGGCGGCTTTCTTTCGTGCCGCCGCTTTTTCTATCGCTTTGGCAGGAGTCTCTTCGGGCATAATGGTTACACGTCGGTTGGTATTGTCCGACAATACACTATTCACAATTTCTGCCACCATCTGCTTCAGTTCGTTTAAGAAAGTGGCGGCATCGTAACTACGGCGTTCTATCTCGCGCAACTTCTTTTCCCAGATACCAGTTAGCTCTGCCGATTTCAACAAATCTTCGCGTATCAGCTGTATCAGTTCCACTCCGGTAGGGGTGGCTATCAGGTTCTTTCTTTCCTTACGTATGTAGTGACGCTTGAACAGGGTCTCTATGATGGCTGCTCGGGTAGACGGACGTCCTATACCGTTCTCTTTCAGTGCATCGCGTAGCTCGTCATTATCAACCAACTTACCTGCCGTTTCCATGGCACGCAGTAAAGTAGCTTCGGTATACGGCTTTGGCGGCTGAGTCCATTTCTCGTTCAGGTCTGGCACGTGCGGACCGCTTTCTCCTATGTTGAACACAGGGAGAACTCGTTCTTCGTCGCCATCCTTAGTTTCTTCTTGTTGGTCTTTTCCGAATATCACTCTCCATCCCGGGGCTAAAATCTGCTTTCCGGTTACTTTGAACTCTACTTTTTCCACTTCGCCTAATACGGTGGTAGTAGAGAATTTACAGTCGGGATAGAAAACGGCTATGAACCGACGGGCTATCAAGTCGAACACCTTTTGCTCCATGTCGCTCAGTCCCTGCGGCTGTACTCCGGTAGGGATGATGGCGTGGTGGTCTGTAACCTTAGAGTTATCGAATACCTTCTTCGATTTTATTAATTTCTTTCCATACAGAGGCGCTGTGTACGCTTCGTAACTCTTCAGTCCCGCCAATATGCCCGGACACTTAGGATAAATATCATCACTCAAGAATGTGGTGTCTACACGCGGATAGGTAGCCACTTTCTTTTCGTAAAGCGACTGTATAAGTTGCAGAGTCATGTCGGCAGAGAAGCCGAACTTTTTGTTGCACTCCACCTGTAGTGAAGTCAAGTCAAACAGTCGGGGAGGAGCCTCTGTACCTTTTTTTGCCGATACATCCGTTACGGTGAACGGAGCATTGCGCACAGTCTCTAAGAACTTCTCGCCTTCTTCCTTGCTTGTAAACTTACCTTTCGTAGAGCTGAACGTAGTTTCTCTATACACAGTTTTCAGTTCCCAATAAGGCTCAGGTTTAAAGTTTTCTATTTCCAATTGTCGTTTTACGATGAGCGCCAACGTAGGAGTTTGCACCCTTCCTATAGAAAGTACCTGTTTGTTCTGTCCGTACTTTAAAGTATACAGGCGTGTAGCATTCATGCCCAGTACCCAGTCGCCTATAGCACGACTCAGTCCCGCCTCATATAGCGGTTGAAATTCAGCTTGGTCTTTCAGCTTTGCAAATCCCTCGCGTATAGCTTCTTCGGTAAGCGATGAAATCCACAGACGTTTCACCGGACAGTGTGCACCAGCCTTCTGCATCACCCATCTCTGTATAAGCTCTCCCTCCTGTCCGGCATCACCACAGTTTATTATGCCGTCAGCTTTCTGCATAAGTCCCTCTATGATATGAAACTGTCGCTCTATGCCAGAGTCGTTAATCAGTTTAATACCAAACCGTGGCGGAATCATGGGAAGACTTCCCAAGCTCCACACCTTCCATGCCGGAGTATACTCGTGCGGCTCTTTCAGCGTACACAGATGGCCGAACGTCCAAGTAACTTGGTATCCGTTGCCTTCTATATATCCGTCTTTTTTTGTACGTGCACCGAGCACCTCGGCTATGTCTCGTGCCACACTGGGCTTTTCGGCAATGCAAACTATCATGTTGTTAAGAGATTGACTTTTCTATTGAAACTAATGGCAAAGTTAATGATTCTTGCCGAAATAACGAATTTCATGAGTGTGCAACTGTCGGCTTTGCGCCTTTCGTAGAATAAGTGGAGTGATGCGATAAAAGTCCGTCTTCTATAATGAACGATAAAAATTACGCACACTAAAATTGCTCGAAAAAGAATGCGAATCGCAAACCAAAGATTGCGATGGTTGGTTTGAGCCATCGTAATCTTTGGTTCTAATCATCGCAATGTTTTGTTTGAACCATCTCAATGTTTTTTCTTGTTCTCAAAAATCGATAGGAATCGGCCTTAAGAAGCCTTCTGAGTAGGGTTGCATCTGAATGTTTTTTGATGAAGGCTTGTTCGTAGGGGAATTGGCTTTGGTTTGTTTGGTAATATAGTATGACATACATAGTGATGGCATTTATCAATGTACTATAATCTAAAAATCTAGAGTGTCATTTTCTAATATTATTCTTGTGAATATGCCAATTGTTTCCATTATGACGACCGATACGTTGTATTAACATTATCATTAACTAACATCTTCAATCTACATTATTACACTGCTGTTATGAAGTCTTGTTTTTTCTGATATTTTAGCTCTAGTGATTATGGGATTATTTCATATAAATTCCAAAATTGCTTGCATCTGGTCGCTTCTAGTTAGTAGGTATGGTTTCTTGTTTTACAGTCTTCATATTTGCTTTATACCGTAACATTTAAATCTATGACAGACTTGTCAAATGAAGTGAATTTCATAATTAACCCTTCTTTAACAATGGTGCCTATGATTCTACTTGATGCAGTTTGCAAAGTGTCTGATGATAATGCTTTAATTATAGTAAAATAATTTCTGTTTTTTTCTTTGTTGATAACAATGATACCTCCATGGAAAGTCTTTGTTTTTGTTAGGAACAATCTCTTTTTAGTACGTACATTTATAATATAAAAGCCTAACTCATTCTCTTCTATTAGATATTTGCCTGAATTAAAGTTTTTGCTGGTGATTGAAAAGCATCTTAAATTTTGTTCAGTTTCATTGTCTTGAATTTCTTTTGAAGGAGAATCTGTTACGATCGTCATTTGTTTTGCAACGTCTTGTATTAGTACCATCGTTTCATTTCCTTCACTGATCTTTTCTTCTTGAAATTCTCTTGTTATTCTACTTGAATTATGTGTTCCTTTTTTATTTAGTTCTTCAATAGTTTTACCATAAAAATAAGCTTCCCAATCTCTATCTTCATCAGGTAGTCCAAAACGGGTATACATGCCTACATTATCTAATATAATACATTGTTTATTCCCATTTTTTCTTAGCCCACGACCGACTTGCTGAATATATTTAACTAATGACTTTGTAGGTCTTGCTAATTGAATAAATTCAATGTCGGGACAATCAAAACCTTCTGAGAAAATATCAACATTGACAATAACGTCTATTCTTCCGTCTTTGAAAGCTTTTATAATACTTTCACGTGCTTTTATAGGTGTTTTACTATCAATAGTTTCTATAGATACGCCACAATTGCGATATTGAGTACAGATGTGCTCACTATGTTCACGAGATAAACTGTAGATTATACCTTTTTTCCTAGAAACATATTTTTCATAGCTATTGTATAACTGAGCTCTAATTTGTAATGTATCTACGACTTCTGTTAATGCACTAATTTTGTAATCCCCATCTATGTCAAAATCCTTTATTGATTCAATTGATTTGATAATTTCAGAATTGTTAGGTATTGAATAATATTTGTATGGAGCTAACCATCCTTTTTGGGTGAATTCTTTAATCGACATTGATGGTATAAATAAATCAAAGATATTAGCAAACCCACAATTATTCATTCTCCATGGTGTTGCCGTTACGCCTAATTTTTTTGAATTTGGACAGTATTCCCAAAGTCTTTGATAAGAATTGGCAATAGCATGATGAGCTTCATCTATTATTATGAAATCGAATTGAAGATCTTTAATCAAACACCTATTAGAAGGATGTGTAATCGTTTGAATAGATGCTACTTGAATTGGTTGTGTTAAATCTCTTTTGTCTTTCATTGTGCCAGCTAAAACACCATGTATAATGTGATATTTGTCAAGGCTACGGGAACTTTGTTCTATCAGTTCACTTCGATGGGCAACTATTAAAATGCGATATTTAATATTATGTCTTAATCCCCAAACACTTATATCACGTATAATAGACGTGAATAATCGTGTTTTTCCTGTGCCTGTAGGCATTTGGTATAAAATATTGTCGATTACATTCCAATTGCTAAAGATTTTTTCTTTAGCAAACTGTTGATAATCACGCAAAGTGATGTCTTTCTGATAGAATTCGTTGTAATTAATCATTGGAAATCTTCATTAGGCGATAAGTTTTGTGAAATTGATTGTATTTCATTTACTTCTGCTTGAGATAAAGCTCTCCCTTTTGTTGTTGTCCATGCTTTACTAAATGAAATCAGATCATTAATCCATTTTAGTTTTTCAGTCTTTGTCCTAAACGATTCTGAAACTTTTATAGAAAATTCATCTTCAAATGTTTTAAATGAATTGTCATCTTCTTTACGTACATTCCAATTGGTATCTATAATTTCTTTATAATCTTGCAAGGTCATGAAGTCTGTCCAATCCTGCATTTCTGAATCATCATTGTCGTCCATGCGTTGGAAGCATTTTCCCTTAATCTTCTTAACTTTATTTTCCCAAGTATCACCGTAGAGATCTTCTAGTTTACTAAGAATACGAGTCTTTATATCTTTTTCAATTTGTCTGCCAAACTTTTTCCCTTCTTCTTGTAGATCTTTATTTTGCGTCTCCAGCCAAGCATTTAGTCCTTCAGGATTGTAAGACGAAATTTTTCTGTGTATTGCATTTTGATACTTCCTAAACCAACAAGTGTCAGCTCCAGCACCTTTTGATAATAATATTAGGCTTTTATCTTCAGTAGGCATGTCGCACAAGTAATCTATTAAAACATCGAAATATGTAGACATTTTATCTACCTGTTCTTTGGTGCTAGATGTTTGTGATAAGACGTTGTTTGAAATAAGATTCTCATTTAATGACGCAATTAATGATATGAAAGCATATGTTCCACGATTGCATTCTATGAATTGTTCGTATTCATCTTTATGCTCATTGCTCATTTTGTGATATACATATGCATAGCAATCTTTTATTAAGTTTGATACACGCCTTTGAGAATCATTCATTGCTTTACTTGCGTCAACACAATTAGTGTTATATAGGCATACATCAGTATGTTTAGTAAACTCCTTTGATGTTGCTTTTGGCAGTAATGATGATTGTGATAATGCTGTGTCAAATGGTTTGAATGCTAGTTTTGCTGAATCTTCGCCAATAGATATTTTTCGAGATAGAACACTGTTATTACCACTACCAAGTTGCTTTATAATTGATGAGCGTAATGCTTTTAATCGAGAATCTAAGCGTGGAGAATCCCAATTTAAATCCTCTGTCAAATCCAAGCGTAAACCAGGATTTACAGCCTTTTGGTGTTCGTTAATATCCATGAAAATCCTAAGTTGTTCTTCTGATGGTAATCCATCAAACGCAACAACAGGAATCGTATTTGTATCTTTATATTTTGATCCTGCATAGCCATATACTCTATGCTGACCATCAATGATATATGCTATGCAATATGCATTAGGAATAGTTAGATATCCTAACTTGGTTTTTGTGTCGTCAGAGCCGCCTGCTGCCTGTTCAAATTGAATTCTATTCTTTTTATTGGAGTCATCAAAATTGACAATAATAGTATTAGGAAAATATCCTCCTTTATCAATAAATTCTCCAATACCCTTTAATCTAGATGGAACAAGTAATCGCTGATAAGTAGGCATCGTTATTTGAGTATTGACTTTTGTTCTATGCAAAACAAAGCCAATCTTTAGTAATTTAGCTGGCTCTATTGATAACATATAATAATTATGGCCTCCCATTGTACCTTTTAGTGCAGGGATACGGATTTTTTCTTTATTAATACGCTCATGCTTAAACATTAATCCATAGAACTGATAAATCGCCGTGGATTTATATGACTTGATTAGACTGTTTATATAGTCATACGTATTATCTGTAAATTGAAAAATTTTATTATCGGCTAATCTCTTTTCATCATCACATCCTTCCGCAAATGTGTAATTACGAGTCGCAAAGATAAATTTTACTTTTTTCTCGTCGCCATATATTTGGCGTAATGCTTTTATTACCCCATCTCTGTAAAGACATATTTCACCTATCTCTTTTTTAAAAGATGCTGGTTTAAGCTTAGCGGTTGCTTTACATTCAACAACAAATATGGCTTCATCTCCTACAGCCACAACATCTAACTGATGTCGATCTTCTGGATTGTCTCCCCATTGAACAGATAAGTCTTCATCATAATTTAGATTTCTAAAACCTAAATTATAAAACATGCACCATATATCATCCTCAAGCTTCACTCCTTCAGGCTTGAGTTTCTGAATTTTAGCTTTATGTTTTGATGTGGATACTTCCTCCCATCCTTCAGCTATATAATCATCTAACTCGTTGATTCCAATACTTCTTGTATAATATGGAGTTTTTCTAGCTTTAAATTTCTTGATAAGTGTAGACTGGTCATCAGTCATATGATTTAAAAAATCTTGTTTTTGAGATATTGTTAAAGATACCATATTATGCTTATTTACTTGTTCGTACTGTTTGAAGAATTATAATAATTCATAATGAGTAATTCTGTCTCTTTTTCTCGTTTACCTGCATATGCATTAATAAATCGATGTGCTTCTATATACGTAATGTTATAGTTTGCATATAATTTAGTAAAATATGATTCTCCGTCATTGTCTAAAGAATTTGAATTGCTTTGCATGATTTTACACCCCTTGCTATTAAGTAGATCGCAAAATTCTTTTAGCTTTTCTTGTTCTGTATCATCAAAAACATTACGTGTATATTCTATGAAACTTGATGTGCCAGAAAGAGGACGGTAAGGTGGATCCATGTATAAAAAATTATATCCACGCCCTAAATGTTTTATCATTTTGTCATAGTTCCCAACATGTATATCCACTTTCTTAAGAAGTTCGTGATCTGACATTATTATATCTTTGTCGCAAATTTTTGGTTTTTTATATTTGCCAAAAGGTACATTAAATTTTCCTTTGGTATTAACTCTGTATAGCCCATTAAAGCAAGTTTTATTCAAAAATATAAAATATGCGGTACGTTCTTCTTTAGTTAAATCTTCATTATTATATCGCTCTCTAATTTGATAATAAAAATTCGTCTTTTTATCAATGTTGTCGAGCGCATAGAATTCATTACTAATATCATTTAGCAACTTAATCAAGAGTTGTGGATTGTTCTTTATCATTTGGTAACAACACATCAAGTCTTTATTAACGTCATTAATGATAACTCGTCTTATATTAGGGTAATGCGTAAGCATGTAAAAAAGCATTGCCCCACCTCCAACAAAAGGTTCTATATATGTTATATCATTTTGTTCTGCAAAATCATTTGGCAAATGCATTATGAGGTGTTTTATTAGCGAACTTTTCCCACCAGCCCACTTTACAAAAGGTTTTATTTCATTTTTTGTATTATGCTTATCTTTACTCATTATTATATTCAACACTTGCAAAAATCTACAAGTTATAAAATTTGTAACTGTTTTTATTATTGTTTACGCCGTCTTATTCTCTTAAAAAATGAATCATATTATAGGTGTGACAATTGTACACTTTTAAATGGCTTCATCTTTAAATAAAAAGTGTCAGTGAAAATGGCTCTCTTTGAAAAGTCCAACGCTTGTTGTAAACTCATAAGGCAAAAAGTCATTTATGTTTAAACTAACTTTATTAAAGGCTAAATGCACATCCTTGTTGTAATCATTCACAATTGCGAGTTCTTCAAAGTCAAGCCTTCTATACAATATTCCTTTTATACTTTTCTATGGATTCTTTCCATGCAAATATACATTTTTCCATATAAATATATCTTTTAAATTATACATTTTTCTAAAATACTCTTAATTGTTTGTGATGATAATGCATGTTTTATCTTCTGCTAACGCTTTATTGTGTGGTAAAAGAGTTAAAATTAAAATATAAATCAATAATAAAATGCATGTCGGTAGTAAGAAAAATTGTAATGTTTCGTTTTGGTTGCCGCAATGTTTTATTCTTGTTTTAAGTTGATGACGATCAATTTTTAAGCGGTTTACGTTTGTAGTTTTTTGAATACGTATCGTATATAAGTAAAATAGCTTTGTTTACTTTAGTAAAAGAGTGTAATATGTGTATGGTGTTTAAAGACATAAAAAGAAAAGCTCTGCCGACATCACATCGACAGAGCTTACTTTTTATAATTACTTTATAATCGCTCGTTGATTAAAGAGCTGAACCCATCAAGAATGTAGCAGCCAAAGCAACGATGGCATACAATTCTGGGAATACAGCCAATATCAAAGTGTTACCGAATACGTTGTAACCCTGACCGATAGCGGCGATACCGTTTGCACAAACCTGACCCTGACGGATAGCAGAGAACAAGGCAACCAATCCTAAGCCAATACCTGAGCCTAATACTGCGCAAGCCTGGATTCCAGTGATTTCAGGAGTAAGGATATTGAATATGCTCTGGAACATGAAGTAACCGGCAAATCCGTAAAGACCCTGAGTACCCGGAAGAGCGGTAAGTACCAAGAAGTTACCGAATGCACCGTCGTTTTTCTTCAATGCACCAACTGTTGCGTTACCTGCGATTGTTACACCATAAGCACTGCCGATACCTGACAGACCGATCATAATAGCTATGCCAAGATAGGCAATAAGAAGATTTGTTTCCATAAATTATAGATTTTAATTGTTTTACGTTTGCTTTAATTAGTTTTTAAATGGTTTGTATTCTTTGCCACCGCCTTCGTAGCCCGAGTTCTTGAAGAACTCTACAAAGGTGAGTCGCATTGGGTGAACCATAGCACCCAGTACGTTCATAAAGATGTTGATAGAGTGACCTATAACGAATATTAGTACCATTACGATGGGACCTGCTATTACGTTATCAGGACTCATACCTACTGCTAAGCTGTTGAATACGCCTGCCAATATACCGCCTGATAAGCCTAAGGCAAACAGACGAACGTACGACAGAATATCGCCCAGCAAGCCGGTAGCCATGTTATAAGTGTCCCACAGTCCTAAGCCGATATTCAAGAATATGTTCTTTCCTGGGCTGTTGAACAGATATACCATAAGTCCGCCTACGGCTAAGATAGCCAGATGCAGCGTGCCTCCCATAGCCATTACGCTTGGAGCGGCAAATGCAACGGCTGTGCTAACCAGTACGAGTAGCCATCCGATGGTAGAGATAGCATACTTAAATCCGAACTGTATGGCTTGGTTTACAGCTTTCAGTGTCATACCGAAGATAATCTGTATAGCTCCTAAAATCAGCGAAAGGTTAAACATCTGCTGATTGTCGAGCATGATTACTTCTTTCATCTTCTGTATGAATGGCACATTAATGTCGTATAGGTTGAATCCGAAGCATGTTCCAGTAAGTAAACCGCATATCGCAGTAGACAAGCCCAACAATTGGACAAGTGTGAGTATGGGTTTCATTGACGGACTTATGCTTTTAGCTATCAGTCTATATCCGCTGATTCCTAACAATATGAACAGACCGTATCCGGTATCTCCCAAACACAAGCCGAAGAACAGCATGAAGAATGGAGCGAAGAACGGAGTAAGGTCGAGCTCATTATATTTAGGAAGCATATAAAGCTTCATGATAGGCTCGAACAACTTGAAGAATCCTTTGTTGTTCAACTGTATAGGCACATTGTCGCCAGGAACGGGGTCTGAAATCTCGTAATAAACCTCACTCGATTTCAAGAAGTCGTTCAACTGCTGCGCATTTTCTGCCGGTGCCCAACCTTCGAGCAACATCAGTTTGTTGCCTGCCAGTGAGTCGGCACTCAGCTTCACCTTGTCGAAGTCTACCAATTGGCTGGTACGTACTTGAGCAGCCTTCAAGTCGGGGATAGAGTTTTCTGCCAATTCTTTCATGGCATTCTCTGTTTCCGCTCTTTCAGCGTCAAGTTTTTCTTTCTCCTGAATGATTTCCGACAGAGAGCGGTCTGCTATCTTAGCGCTTTCCACATCGAGCGAAACCGTTTCGGTTACCGGAGTAACTGTAACGAAATATACTTTCGAGCCTATGTGGTTTATCACTACAGCATGATATAGGGTTTCCCACTCTTCATCGTACACCTTGTCAGAGCAGATGTAGAATCCTACTTCATAGCCTGCATCACGAAGTCTTTTCAGGCTTTCCATTTTAAAATCGCCCCACGGTTCCATGGCGGTGATTTCTTTTTCTATCGCCTGAATGCGGTGATTGGTTTCCGCATCGTGCTGTTGCAATGTTTCAAGCTTATCAAGTACCTGTTCGCCTTTATCTGCGTTGCCACTTGTCTTGTCGGCAGCCTTGACATTCATTCCCTCTAAGAGCTTGATGGCCGCAGCATAGCGTGCCGAGAGTCGGATAGTAGCCTGCAAGTCCTGGTTTTCGGCCTCTCCTTGCGATTTGGTTACTACATGTACCACGCCCAAATTGCGCACTTGCTCTAAGAAAGTGTCATAGTCTTTATGATAAATCAAAAAGGCAAGTTTCTTCATTTTTGAAATCATGCTTCTGCCTCCTTTCTTTTTTCTTGGATAGATTTCAGTATCTTCTGAGAAGATTTAGACAAGTTCTCTTCGTCTTCCATAAAGCGTTTTATCTTTCGCAAAGCATCCTGATATCCCGGAATCTGCACTTTCTCAAAAAGATTCACCTTCTGGGTGGTTTTCTTTCTGGCGTGTTCTAGCAATCCTAACTTGGCGATGGTGAATTCGCGTTCGATGGCCGTGCTGGCAAGTTCTTTCAGCAAATGTATTCCGTCAGAATACCATTTGGGGCTGTTGAACAAGCTGAACGGGCGAATGTCGAAATCTACATTATCAAGTACAGGTACGCGCACTCCGGCTATCTTCCGTATTCCCAGATGAACATCGTTTACCTTTATAAGTGACGGGTCGAATTCATTCCAAAGTGCGAACATGGCTTCATAATGCTGAATCTGTTTTTCCAAGCTATCTTCCAATGCAGTTGCTTCTTCTTTGCAACGTTTTACTTCAAGGCGCAATGCACTTTCCTTATTCTTTATAATAGGTAAGGTACGCACCCTTATTTTCAGTTGCTTCTCAAGCTGCTGCAAGGACGTTTTATTATATTGAAATTTTATAGCCATTACGCTGTTTCTTTAAATCGTAGATTATTTCTTCCAATGCAAATCGACAAACTCTTTCTTGATGTTGACCTCTTCGGGTTTGAAGTACTTGCTGAACAGTCCCCAAGTTACGTCGAGCATTTCGGTGGTGTCAAGGTTGACGTCGATAGCCAGCAACTGGTTGGCATAGTCTTTAGCGAATGCCAAAGCACGTTCGTCATAGTTGGTCAAATCAAAACCGTTTTCCATCTTGGTCTTTGCGTTAGCGGCATCGGCATACAGACGTACGGCGGCGTTCATCACTTGCGGATGGTCTTTACGGGTCTTCTTTCCGATTACCAGCTGTTTCAAACGAGACAGTGAACGGAACGGGTCTACAATTACTTTACCGATATCGCTATCACGACGCAAGAACAGCTGTCCTTCTGTGATATAACCGGTGTTATCAGGAACGGCGTGGGTAATATCTCCACCCGACAAGGTTGTCACCGCGATAATGGTGATAGAACCTCCCGACGGGAACTGAACTGCCTTTTCGTAAATCTTTGCCAAGTCTGAATATAATGAACCCGGCATAGAGTCTTTCGATGGAATCTGGTCCATACGGTTTGATACGATGGCAAGGGCATCGGCATACGATGTCATATCGGTAAGCAATACCAATACTTTCTGATTATGCTCTACCGCAAAATATTCGGCAGCTGTAAGAGCCATGTCAGGGATAAGCAATCGTTCTACCGGAGGGTTTTCTGTTGTATTTACGAAACTGATGATACGATCGAGTGCGCCGGCGTTAGAGAACACATTCTTAAAGTACAGGTAGTCATCGTTTGTCATACCCATACCGCCAAGGATAATCTTATCGGTTTCTGCACGCAACGCTACGTTAGCCATAACCTGGTTGAACGGTTGGTCTGGGTCGGCAAAGAACGGAATCTTCTGACCGGAAACCAATGTATTATTCAAGTCGATACCAGCTATACCTGTAGCGATAAGTTCCGACGGCTGTTTTCTTCGTACCGGGTTAACTGATGGACCGCCGATTTCAACTTCTTGTCCTTCAATTTCGGGACCACCGTCTATAGGGTCGCCAAAAGCGTTGAAGAAGCGTCCAGCCAACTGTTCGCTAACTTTCAGTGTAGGCGATTTTCCCAAGAATACCACTTCTGCGTTTGTAGGAATGCCTTCCGTTCCTTCAAATACCTGAAGTGTAACTTCGTCACCGGCAATTTTAACAACCTGTGCCAATTTGCCGTTTACCATAGCCAGTTCGTCATAACCTACTCCTTTTGCTTTCAGCGAGCAAGTGGCCTTGGTTATCTGGCTGATTTGAGTATATATTTTCTGAAAAGCTTTAGTTGCCATTACATTACATTTTTAAATTATAGAATCACGCTTTGCGCTGAGAAACAAGTTCGGCCAACTGCTTGCGGAAGTCGTTGTACTGTTCCGATTTGTATGCCGAATAGTTCATCTGCTTGCATAGGTTAATCATCTTCTTGAAGTAATCCATTACCTCTACAAAGTTATCGAACTTAAAGTCTGTATGGCAGATGTCAATAACCATATCTACTATCTCTTCTTGTCTTTCCATAGGTGTAACAGAGTCGATATCGTCGAAAGCATCCTGCTGCAGAATGACAAAGTCGATAAGCTCTGACTTCCAGAATATGATGTGGTATTCTACAGGTACACCGTCGTCACCCAAGATGTTAATCTGTTCGGCGATTTCCTTACCTCTCAGCAAACGAGTTTTCAGTTCATTGATCTTTCCTGTCCATTCGCTGTTGATGCGTTTGGTGATATAGTCTTCAAATTCCGGATACTCGATGTATTTGGAATAAGAGTCTATAGGGTTAACCGCCGGGTAACGTTTACGGTCGGCACGTTCCTGCTCCAACGCATAGAAGCAGCGAGCTACCTTCTTGGTGTTTTCAGTAACAGGCTCTTTCAAGTTACCACCCGCCGGAGATACTGTTCCGATGAATGTAATAGAACCCGACTGTCCGTTGTAGAGGCGTACATATCCTGCACGTCCGTAGAAGTTAGAGATGATAGCCGAGATATCCATAGGGAAGGCGTCTGGACCAGGCAACTCTTCCATACGGTTTGACATTTCACGCAATGCCTGTGCCCAACGTGAAGTAGAGTCGGCCATAAGAAGCACCTTCAATCCCATAGAGCGGTAAAACTCTGCCATTGTCATGGCTGTATACACTGAAGCTTCGCGGGCTGCAACCGGCATGTTAGAAGTGTTGGCTACGATGATAGTACGTTCCATCAATTTTCTTCCTGTATGCGGGTCTACCAATTCTGGGAATTCGGTAAAGATTTCAACAACCTCGTTGGCACGTTCACCACACGCAGCGATGATTACGATATCTGCTTCTGCCTGTTTAGAAATAGCGTGCTGAAGCACAGTCTTACCTGTACCGAACGGACCAGGGATAAATCCAGTTCCACCTTCTACTATCGGGTTCATTGTATCGATTACACGTACGCCTGTTTCCAACAGTTTGTAAGGACGTGGTTTCTCGGCATAATTAGTCATGGCTTTCTTTACCGGCCATTTCTGAATCATGTTAACTTTAACGTCTTCGCCGTCTTTATTGGTAAGTACGGCAATGGTATCTTCTATAGTATAGTCACCTTCGGCTGCTATTGATTTAATGCGCAGCGTTCCGGTAAGTTGGAATGGCACCATGATTTTCAGCGTCTGATGGTTTTCGTCAACTTCTCCAAGCCATGCAGATGCGCTTACTTCATCGCCTACCTTGGCGATTGGTTTAAAATGCCATTTCTTTTCTTTATCAAGAGGGTATGTATATTGACCGCGTTTCAAGAAAACGCCAGTCATCTTGTCGAGGTCATTCTGTAGTCCATCATAATTCTTAGAAAGCATACCAGGACCCAATGTCACTTCGAGCATGTGGCCGGTGAATTCAGCTTCGGCTCCTACCTTCAGTCCACGGGTGCTTTCGAACACTTGCACGTATACATTCTGTCCGACTACTTTTATCACTTCGGCCATTAGTCTGTCTCCTCCGGTAGAAATGTAGCAGATTTCATTCTGTGAAACCGGACCGTCAACAGACAATGTAACCATATTGGCGATGACTCCTAAAACAGTTCCTTTTGTTGCCATGATTTATCTATTCGTTTTATTATTTTTTAAATTCATCGGGGATGCTGATTTCTTCTTTCAAATTCTCAATCATTTGTCTGAAGAGTTCATATCCTTTTTGTTTATCCAGTGAAATCCAGCGTTCTGTCATATCCAGGAACATCAGGAAAACGAATATACGCTCTATTGTAAAATAGTAGAAGAACGATTGCTCTTCGAGCCATTTCCATTTCAGCGTATCTATTTTTCTTTCGCGTTCCACTAATTCTTCTGTCTCGGATATGCGTTGCACCTGATCCATATAATCAATCGTATCTCCCAATCCGAAATCGCGTGCGTTCGATGTACGCAACTGTTCGCAAGCAGGCGTATTGCCTACTATAACAGACGCTACGTCTAATTTATATTTGCGGGCAGTGTAAGCCGACAGTATATTATTGACGTTAAGATTGAACTCGAACCATTCTGATATGAATTGGTTTTTGCACGACATTGCATACTGATAATATAATGAAGCCAGTAAATCTTCTGCCTTATATAAATCTTCGGATGCGAGGTTTATATACTGAGATACGAATTCGGATAAGTAGGCTGGATATTTTTTATCTGGAATGTCTCCATTTCGGACCGTTTCAATAAGAGCCAGTAGTTCCTCTCCCGTAAGTGTGCCTTCGGTCTTGACTGGTGCTTCTTTGTCTTTCAGTAACGATAAAAGGTTCTGATTGTCGAACTTTAGATAAAACAGGTCCACAAGTTTTTGGTCTGATGAGGCCAGCTGTGGGTAGACATCGGTTCGGAAGTCGCTTACAGAGCAACTCAACTTACCATCGTCTAAAGAGATATCAGGAAATCCGGCAACCAAGCAATAATATGTGTTCATGTCGACACAAGATTAGAATAACATTTTGATCAGCTGTGGGCGCAAGAATGATTTGAAGTAGTTTTCAAATTCTTCTGCTCCGAAATCTACTTTGTAAGAACCGTCTGCCGGAGAAACAGAGAACAGAGTCTTCAGTCCGTTTACCTGTTCTATTTTCACTCCTTTATCGAGGAGAGCTTTGGCATTGGTCATGAAGTATTTTTGCAGAGGCTCAGCGTCTTTTACAGAAATGACGATGGGTTCTTGAGCAGACCATTGGGTAGCTAAATTAAGTATGAACTTGTTGAAGTAATCTTTATCAGAAACAAATCCCTTAACCGCTTGCGATACGGTTTGGTTAGTAAGCAGATTTGTTATTTCTGTCTTCAGAGCACTAAGTGACTGATTGGCAAAAAGTTTTAATTCTGATTTTGTGTTTTCAGCCAACTCGTCCGATTGTTTACGGGCTTCGGCTACGATTGTCTCAGCTTCCTGGCGTGCTTCGGCAAGCAGTTTCTCAGCTTCTTTGCGGGCTTCTTCCACAATTCGCTGGGCTTCCTCGTTTCCTTTTTCTACGCCTTCACGATAAATTTTATCGGTAAGCTCTTGAATTTTGTTTTCCATAATGATTATATGTTTTTTCATCGACTCTCGGTCGACTTTTATTAGTCGTGCCCAAATATAGTAAAATAAGCAATCGGCAAGAGTGAAAACATGAGAAATAATAAAATTAATTAAGGAAACGAGGCGTTTCTGTTATTGAATTATTACAAAATTGCTAATCTGGATTCGATATTGACATCTGCAGTTTCTATTTTGCCGTATATATAGTCTTTTTATGTTTTAGTCATTGTGTCACCGATTTCCGGGTTTGTTTCGGTAAAAGAGTCGTAGAAGAGTTGATAACATGCGGAGAGAAAGTTGATTTGTTGGAATACAAACTCTATCTTTAGGTTAGAGATGTATATCTTTAGCTTAAAGATGTATATCTCTAACCTAGGTTTATATATCTCTAGGCTAGAGATAGAGAATTTTATAAGGTCTACATAGTTTTTGTTCGCATGCTTTATGATAATAGTTTGATACCTGCTGATGTCGTTTTGGTACAGGGACAAAAAAAGAGGATGCGAAAACACATCCTCTTCATTTTGTTCTGTTGAAAAATCCTAAGCGTTGGCTTATTAAGCTTCAGCAGGAGCTTCAGTTGCTTCTTCAGCAGGAGCAGCTTCAGCAGCAGCGGCAGCTTCAGCTTCTGCCTTTGCAGCAGCTTCAGCAGCTTTCTTTTCAGCTACCTTCTTAGCGATTTCTTCGTTTACCTTCTTTTCTGCTTCCAGACGTGCTTTAGCGTCAGCCTTCTTAGCTTCGTCTTCTTTAGCTTTCAAAGCAGCCAAACCTGACTGTTTGTTTTCTTTCCAAGCGTTGAAACGAGCGTCAGCTGTAGCTTCGTCGAATGCGCCCTTAGCTACACCACCAAGCAAGTGTTTCTTCATGTAAACACCTTCGCGTGACAAGATAGTGCGTACTGTGTCTGTAGGCTGTGCACCGCACATTACCCAATGAAGTGCGCGTTCAAAATTCAAATCTACTGTGGCAGGATTGGTATTAGGGTTGTAAGTACCAATTTTTTCAGTAAATCTACCATCACGTGGTGCTCTTGCATCTGCAATAACAATTGAATAGAACGCATAGCTCTTGCGTCCGTTTCTCTGCAATCTGATTTTAGTTGCCATTTTCTAAACGTTAAATTTTTAATGTTAATGATTTGAATATGCTAATAGCTCGTATTAGCGGTGCAAAGGTACTACTTTTTATTTATATTGCAAGTAAATTTACTTGTTTATTTCGCGCAACCACTTCTCTAACTCGCCGGTCCACTGGCGTTTGTATTCAAAACTGTCTCTATATCCCCATCCGTGACCGCCGGTAGGGTAGGTGTGCAGGCAGCAGTTTTCTACGTGATTTTTGATAAGTGCCATATAGTAGTTTACGCTGTTTGCCACGGGTACTGTTTTATCATTGCTGCTGTGCATTATAAATGCCGGTGGGGTCTGTGCGTTTACTTGAAGCTCGTTGCTGAATTGTTTTACTAGTTCTTCTGATGGAGACAGTCCTAACAGATTCTTTCTTGAGCCAGCGTGGGTGTACGATGCATCCATCGTGATTACGGGGTAGAATAATATCTGAAAATCAGGTTTGGTCTCTGCGTCTGTATAATGGGTAGCTACTGTGCTAGCCAGATGACCTCCGGCAGAAGCCCCCATGATGCCGAGTTTCTGTATATTCCATTCTTTGGCGTGCTGGCGCATGATGCGCATAGCCTGTTGAGCGTCGCTTAACGGGATTTCGTGATTTCCGCCTGGCATACGGTAAACTAATACTGCGTATGTAATGCCCAAGCTGTTGAACCATGCCGACATGCTTTTGCCTTCATGGTCTATGGCTAAATGAGTATATCCTCCACCCGGGCAGGCTATGATAGCCATTCCGTTGCCGTTGGTGGCGGGGTAGACGGTAAGTGTGGGTTGCGGTTCGGAAGAATCTTGTCCCCAAATCTTAATTTCAATCGGATTAGTTGCGTTCATTGTAGTAATGAAAAAAAGTAAAATGGAGATGAATAAGTTTTTCATGATTGTAGCTGATTTAAGTAAGGGCTGTTCAGCGATTGCCCAACAGCCCTTTGTATTAATTGGTTGTGATTATTTCTTGCTGATGCTCATGCTGGCTTTTACCAGATATACTATAATAAGAGCGTATGCTATGAGCGAAACTACTTGGCTAAGCGGGTTATCCAACCAAGCGTCGTTTACCAAGTTGATGCCCTTGAAGCGCATGGCTGCACTTACAACTCCCATCAGCGCACCTCCGGCAATGAATCCAGAAGCAAGCAGGGTACCTTTTTCTCCACGTTCAGCGTTTACTTCAGGGTCTTTGCTGCGACTTGTAACGTACCAGTTGATAGCTCCTCCAACTAAAAGCGGCAAGTTGAGTTCGAGAGGGATGAACATACCCAAAGCGAACGCCAAAGCTGGAACTTTAAAGTAAGTAAGTACTAATGCCAATACGGCACCGATGCCGTACAGTAACCATGGAGCAGATACACCATTCATCAGCGGGTCGATTACCGCTGCCATAGCGTTAGCCTGCGGAGCAGCCAAGGCACCTGTGGTGAAACCGTAAGTCTTGTTCAATATCATGATTACTCCTCCTACGGTTGCTGCAGAAACCAAAGTTCCCAAGAACTTCCAAGTCTGTTGCTTGGCTGGAGTGCTACCCAACCAATAGCCAATCTTCAAGTCGGTGATGAAACCGCCTGCCATTGACAGTGCTGTACATACTACACCACCCATCACGAGGGCTGCAACCATACCGGTAGAACCTTTAAGACCAACAGCTACCATGACTACAGACGCAAGGATAAGAGTCATCAGCGTCATACCCGAAACCGGGTTGGTACCAACAATAGCGATGGCGTTAGCCGCAACTGTAGTAAATAGGAATGCGATTCCTGCTACCAAGACGATAGCTACTATGGTATGCATCAAGTTACCCTGCATAACGTCGAAGTAGAAGAACAGAGTTACAAGTACTATGGTAATCAGTGAGCCGATAGCGATGACTTTCATCGGAAGGTCTTTCTGAGTACGTTCTACGTTGGCCTGTTCTTTCTTGCCGCCCATTTCCTTGGCTGCAAGTCCTACTGCACTTTTAATGATATCCCATGAACGGACAATTCCTATAATACCAGCCATAGCGATACCACCGATACCGATGCTCTTAGCATAATGTGAGAATATCATTTCAGGACTCATGGAACCTACTGTCTCTGTGATAGCCGGATTCCATGCGTTGAGCACAGCGTCTCCCCAAATCAGAGATATTCCCGGCACGATGATAAGCCATACTGCCAATGAACCTGCGCAGATGATGGCTGCATACTTCAAACCAACGATATATCCCAGACCCAATACGGCTGCTCCGGTATTGATTTTCAATACTACCTTAGCTTTGTCGGCAAGCATTTCTCCCCATCCGCATACACGGGTAGTGAAGTTTTCGTTCCACCATCCGAAGGTAGATACTATAAAGTCGTATAATCCACCAATTAATCCGGCAAACAGAAGCGGCTTAGCTTGGCTGCCTCCTTTTTCGCCCGAAATAAGTACCTGTGTACTTGCGGTTGCTTCGGGGAAAGGATATTCGCCATGTTTTTCGCTTACGAAGTATTTACGGAATGGGATAAGGAACAAGATACCCAATATTCCGCCCAGCAAAGAGCTGATAAACATCTGGAAGAAGTTTACGGTCATTTCAGGATATTTATCCTGCAATATATAAAGTGCAGGAAGGGTAAAGATAGCTCCAGCTACGATTACTCCCGAGCATGCACCGATAGACTGTATAATTACGTTTTCTCCTAGTGCGCTTTTACGCTTGGCTGCGCTTGATACACCTACAGCGATGATGGCGATAGGAATGGCTGCTTCGAATACCTGTCCTACTTTCAGTCCAAGGTATGCCGATGCTGCCGAGAACAGTACAGCCATAGCTATACCCCACAGTACAGACCAAAGGTTGACTTCGGGATAGGTTTGATCGGCTTTCATAGGAGGTTCGTACTTTTCTCCTGGTTTTAACGGTCGGAACGCGTTTTCGGGCAGACCGTTTTGTTTTTCGTTTTCTTTCATGATGTTTAAGGTATTATTAAATGTTATTTTCTAATATACTTCTTCATTCCGTCTGTAAAGTAGATGCCTATTTTTCCGCTGTCGGTGGTATATATAAAATAGGCATCCATTTCTGGATGTGCTGCACAAATCGCCTTGGCAGAGTCGAGACCCAATACCATGAACGAGGTGGCGAAGGCATCGGCTGTTGCACAGTTGTTCGCGACTACTGTAGACGACAATATGTTGTGCTGTATAGGGTATCCCGTGCGTGGGTCTATAGTGTGAGCGTATTTCTTTCCGTCTTTATAGTAAAAGTTGCGGTAGTTACCCGATGTTGCCAAGCCTACATTTGAGATTTCGAGTACGGTCTGTAGTTCTTGGTTTACAGACAGTGAGTCTTCTATCGGCTTGTTTATACCTATGCGCCATGTTTCGTCTTTTGGGTTTACACCTTTTATCATCAACTCGCCACCTATGTCTACCATGTAGTTCTTTATGCCTTTGCTTTCCAGCAATCGGGCTACGCAGTCCACTCCGAATCCTTTGGCGATGGCGCTACAATCTAACATGGTGCGCTCGTCTTGCTTTACTATTTTTCCGTCTTTCAGGCTGACTTTATCGAATCCTACGAAAGTGCGAAGGCTGTCTATTGTAGCCGAGTCAACGTTGGCAGCGTTTTTAAATCCGAATCCCCATGCGTTTACCAGCGGAGCTACTGTGATGTCGAATGCTCCGTAAGTTGCTTCCGATACATTTCTCGCCAGATTGTACACATATAGAAACAGGCTGTCGGTGCTCATGTCTGTATTGTTGTTGATATGTGTAATGGTGGATTCCTTATTGAAAGGAGATAGTGAGAAGTCTACCTTCTTCAGCTCTTTTTCTATCTCTGATTTCAGATTGTTTTTACTTTGGTAGGTTATCTTATATATAGTACCGAACACCAAGCCCTCGTCTGTTTGGTAGGGGACTTGTTTCTTTAGTATAAGAATGGTTCCTACTATAAGCAGGATCAAGAACGGTAATTGCCATTTTAGTTTATTATTTGCCATAATCTTATGTTTATTGATTAAAGAAAAGATGTTCTATCAGTATTTTTGTTCCGATGCCAATCAAAACAAGTCCGCCAAAAAACTCCATGCGGAAATTGAAACGTTTCCCGAAGAAGATACCTATTAGGCTGCCTGTTAACGATATGGCGAACGATGCGAAGCCGATAGCAAGCAGCGGTTCTGTTAAAGATACAAGGTTGTTGTAGCCAGTGAAGGCGAATGAAATGCCTACTGCCAAAGCGTCGATGCTTGTAGCAACTGCCAGGGTGAGTATTACTTTCAGTCGCGTAGGGTCGAAGCTACACTCTTCGCTGTCTTTAAAGTATTCGCGTATCATTCGTATTCCTAAGAAAGCCAACAAGCCGAAAGCTATCCAGTGGTCGTAGGCTTCTATCAGATGACTGAAATGATTGGCACCGCTCCATCCTATCAGTGGCATAAGTGCTTGGAAGAAGCCGAAGAAGAATGCCATCGTAAAGAATGTCCGCCACTCTATGCGGTGCAGTATGATTCCGCTTGCCACGGAAACCGTGAAGCAATCGATAGCTAAACTTACGGCTAATAGCCAAATCTCAAAAGTACTCATTGCTGATTGTCAGTGTGTAAAATGCGGTTAGAATGGCAAATCGTAAGTTAAGTTATACGTAAGGTTGAAGCTTGAGCTGCCGTTCTTTCCATATCCAGGCACATACCATGGAGTGGAATTCTCGTTCTCGTCAACCTTCATGCGTATCTTATATCTTACGGTCCATCCCATGCAGAACCGTTTGTATATCTTCACTTTGATGCCGACAACTGCCTCAAGCCATTTCGCCGTGCTCTTTTGTCCGGTGTATGCGTAATTCGATGTAATATGTCCACCGTAGTTTGGGTCGCTCATGATAGGGCCGTCTACATCGTACGTAAAGGAACTCATGGCATATCGTCCTCCAACGTAGAGATGTCCTGGCAGATAAGGCTTCAGGTAGAAAACATTATAGTCCATACCCACGCGGAAATAAGGAGCGCTTGTTTTGTAGTGCATCTGCGTATCGTCGTTAGTGGCGTCGGTTTTTCCGTATCCTATCTCCACAACCGGCATGTATCGGTTCTTGAAATTAGCCTCCAGTTTCACTTCGCTACTTAGTATGTCGCTTCCGAGGGCATAGCCAGCGGCACCAGCCACTTCTACACCGATAGAAGTTCCTTGGTAGAATGGTGTAGTTTGGTATGCGGCTTTCAGTGTCTCCTTGTCTTTCTTCTGCGGAACAGTCTGACCCCATGCACCGGGACATAGCCATATGCTATTCGTCAGAATTAGTAACAGTGAAATATATCTTAATGTTTTCTTTTTCATTATTGTCAATATTCGGATTGATAATCTGTATCGAGTCGAGCCTGTGTCGGGTAGCGGTAGTTGACGTCAGTTCGTAGAACATCATCGTGCTACAGTCCAGATTGGTGAAGTAAGGCTTGTTACGATGGCTTATAAATAAGGTGTCTGTTCCTTGAAAACGTTGGTCAAGGCTTCTATACGATAATACTATGCGAGTTTGGTCGGCATAGCTCAATGGTATAGAAAATCCGTTGGCACCATACTCCTTATTAATAAAGGTGTCGCTCACTAGCGAGTCGTATACGATGCGGGGCTGCAAGGTCTTGTCGGGCAATGTATCGTAAACGGTGACATCGGCATAAGTCTGCCCGAACACGGTAATCGTATCCGAGGTCTTAAACGTGCGTCCGTACTGGTCGCTCAGGGTGAGGTGAAGGTATGTCATCGTGTTGGGCGGACAGTTTTCCACTTCGCACGCAGGAATGACAAACCCTGCCAGCGATATGATGCAGACTATATATAACAGTTTCTTCATGCTTACAGCTCTTTTTCTATTTGATAGTTGTTGCGTTCTGACGAATTACGGGCTATTAATTCACCCAAGAATCCCGCCAAGAAGAGTTGTGTACCCAGTATCATTGTAGTAAGTGCCAGGTAGAAATACGGACTGTCGGTTATCAGTCGGTATGAATTGCCTGCGTATAAGTCGTATAGCTTATTTGCACCGATAATGACTACCGCCAGGAATCCGATAAAGAACATGATGGATCCAAGGAATCCGAAGATATGCATCGGCTTCTTTCCGAAAGTGGAGAGGAACCATAAGGTAAGCAAGTCAAGATATCCGTTAACAAAGCGGTTTAAACCGAATTTTGTCTTTCCGTATTTACGAGCTTGATGGTGAACTACCTTCTCGCCGATTTTGTCGAATCCGGCGTTCTTTGCAAGATATGGTATGTAGCGATGCATTTCACCGTATACTTCGATATTCTTCACCACTTCACGACGGTAAGCTTTCAGTCCGCAGTTGAAGTCGTGCAGATTGTGAATACCCGATACGGCACGCGCGGTAGCGTTGAATAGCTTGGTAGGTATAGTCTTCGACAATGGGTCATATCGCTTTTGTTTCCATCCGGATACGAGGTCGAGTCCGTCTTCTGTTATCATGCGATACAATTCCGGGATTTCGTCGGGGCTATCTTGTAAGTCAGCGTCCATAGTGATAACCACATCGCCTTCGGCACGCTTGAATCCGCAGAAAAGAGCGGGCGATTTTCCGTAGTTACGACGGAATTTGACACCTTTTACCTCTTTGTTTTCTTTGCTCAACTTTTCTATTACATCCCAAGAGTGGTCGGTACTTCCGTCGTTTACAAAGATGACTTCATAGCTGAAGTTATGAGCGTCCATTACTCGCTTAATCCATGCAAATAGTTCGGGAAGCGATTCTTCCTCATTATATAATGGTACAACAACTGATATATCCATAATTGTTTTTTGTTTTTATGCTTAAGACTAAATGTTTGTTTTCTTTCTTTTCACTATAAACGCCGTGATAGCCGACAGCAGAATACCGTAAAACATGTTTTGGCTCATCAACTGAAAAGTGATTTGCAGTGGGGTTAGGGTAGAGATAAGATCGAACGCCTGTGTAATCTGATCTAACGAAGCCCCCATTTCTGGTTGTGTCGTATTTTTCAGCTCATCCAATAATTGCTGATACATATTAATAAGGTATCCTTGGTCTATATACTTAAAGTAGATATAGTGAGCCACCGCTACCAAAAGCGTTGCCGCCATATACATGCTAAGAGTAAAACTGAAAGCCCTGAAAAAAGAAAAAGCATCTTGCGGATTCTCTTTTCTGTATTTGCGTGCAAATAAGTATACTAATATAGGACCGAATATCGTGCCCAGTAGAAACAGAAATTGCAAAAAAGGTATTTGGAAGCCTAAAGGAAGGAAGCAGAACTTTACTATCCAAAAGATACCTACCAAGGTTCCATATTGCAATGCTTGCTCTCGCGATGAAATCGGACGGTTTGCTGTCATGTTTGATGATGTTTGATTTCTTTTGTTTTAAAGCCACAAAAATACGCTTTTTGCATCTATTACTTATAAGAAAACCCTTAAAAATCACTTTTTATTGAATTTTGATGAGATTTTTTGCTTGATAATGTTGCAGATTCAAAAATTATGTCTACCTTTGCACCGCAATCAGGGAAAGACACCTTGTGAATCGCTTCTTGACTGCTACATAACATGGGTAAGTCCCATACGGCCAGCTCCCTTCGAATCCTCCAGGG
>ULIZ01096643.1_pt1 | contig 40766 bp, 42 predicted proteins | sample 1950601 | NCBI WGS metagenome assembly ULIZ01 (sample SAMEA4835456, study PRJEB28245) | human gut metagenome | biome: gut microbiome; material: fecal sample | place: Denmark | collected 2008 | reverse complement strand
TTTTTGCTTTTTTAGTCATTCTTTTTCCGAATAATCCTCTTCCTCCATGTCTTTCAGAATTGTATCTTGGGCTTCTCTCCATAGCGCAAGCAACTTTTCTGCTTCCCTGTCAGAGAGCTTGACGGTAGTACCATCATTATTCCCATTTAAATATATTTCTGCATTAATCTCTTTCATTGTTTTTTATATTGTTTTGTTACTTTATGATTGATTACTTGCCAGCCACTCTTTAGCGAGTGTGGTAGCAAACGTATAGAAGTCTGCTATGTGAGCATCGTCCCATAGCTCTTCGTTGTTCTGAAGATACTCCTCCAGTTGATTTCTCAACTCTTCGTCCTCAGTCCGTTCAAGAACTACTCTGATGAGTGTTAGCGCACGGATGTCGCCTAAATCTTTGCGTATCATATTCTTTTTATTTCGTATTAGATATTGTTTTCTTTTTTGCGAATCTCTTGCAGAATAGCTTCGCGCATCCACCATACGGCATACGAAGCAAACTTGAAACCACGCGACTTGTCGAACTTGTGGCTGGCACGTAACATTCCGTATCGACTGGTTGCAATAAGTTCTTCGTCAGACAGACCCTTGTCAACATACTGCTTTGCCACAGCCTTGATAAAAACGGAACCTAGTTCTGCTAAGTCGTTCTCCGCATTAGAGTCGCCCTGCTGGATGAGGTCGATAAGACGCAAAGCCTCATCGTTGTCGATGATAGCCTTCTTTTCACTGTTTGTTGTTTCGATTTTGTTTACCATATTTCTTAATGTTTTAAAATGTTGTCGCGCGAAAAGTATCCCTTTTTTCTGAGAAAAGAAAATAAAGGCAGCAAAGAAATCATAAAACTTCTGAATTTTTGTTGAATATCAGATAGGGCTGGGTAATGCCTCCTTAACACACGATGTAAGTTTCTTTATATGCAGACTTATTCAAACATACTGAATATGGCTTGGATAATCCAGCCAATAATCATAAAAACGAGTTGTATGAGACTTATCAGTATGTAGCCACCAAACATAACTATCAAGATTCCGCATAGAAAGAAAAACATGTCTCACGTCTTTTAAAAGTTTTGCCTACTCCCTTTACAGCGTTTCGGCAGTCTCTGTTGTCACTTGTTATTCTGGCACTTGCTTGCCAGTCTTGTCAATGGTAATCCATTCACCATTCAGTTTGACCTCTGCAAAGTTTGGTCCGGACCATAAAATATTATAATCTTTGTACTTACAAGGGATTATTTCTTCGCCATCTTTATTGATGAAGCCATAACCTTCTTTAGATCTTACCAATGCTAATCCGTCTGGCATTGTAAAGAGACTCACTTCTTTATATTTACAAGGGATGATTTCTTCGCCATCTTTATTGATGAAGCCCCATCCTTTTTTGGTTTTTACTCCAGCTAACCCTTCGGAAAAGCCGTATGCCTCCTTGTATTTGCAAGGGATTATTTCTTCACCATTTTTGTTGACAAATCCCCATCCTTCTTTAGTTTTTACTCTAGCTAACCCTTCGGAGAAATCTGGAACTGCCTCCTTGTATTTGCAAGGGGTTATTTCTTCGCCGTCTTTATTGACAAAGCCCCAACCTTCTGCAGATTTTACTCGTGCTAATCCGCCTGAAAAAGCATCAGCATCTTCATATTTGCAAGGGATTATTTCTTCTCCATTTTCATTGACTAAGCCCCAACCTTCTTTAGACTTTACTTTTGCCAATCCTTCATAGAAATCCAGAGCATTATCATATTTACAAGGCACGATTTCTTCGCCGTCTTTATTGACAAATCCCCATCCTTCTTTAGTTTTTACTCTAGCTAATCCTCCGGAAAAATCATATACCACCTTGTATTTGCATGGTATTGACTCTTCACCATTTTCGTTGACAAATCCCCATAAACCTTTAGTTTTAACACTTGCAAATCCTTCCCAGAAATTCGAAGCATCATCATATTTACAAGGCACAATTTCTTCTCCATCTTCATTAATGAATCCAGTCTTTCCGTCAAGTTTAACCATAGCAAAACCACATTGGAAAAAATTTTGGCTGTCATACTTGCCGTAATCATCTCCATCCCAGTATTTTTTTGTCAGTCTATCGGCTTCTTTTTTCGTCGTAGCCTTGTCTATATTATCTGCAACGAATCTATAGAGGTTGGCATAGTTGGGTATGTCCAAATCAGATGTCTCTACCCAATCTTGTTCGAAATCATCTTCACTGCAGCCATATCCTTGGTTGTCAACAGTGGCAACGATGCAAAGGTTGTTGTCTTCGTTCAATCCTACACCAAATACTGATAAAGATATGGCTTTATCATCAGTGTAGTATTCTACGTATTCATCTTCCCTGTCCATAACGACAATGTATCTGTTGTCGCCTTGTTGGCTCAATAAGTCAATAGCTGCTTTCTGAGCTTTTGTGTTGATAGCGTCCATTTCGTCAATGAATATACGTGGACTTAGCTTTTCTGCTTTGTTTGCCATATTATTTAAAAATTAAATTGATTATTAGTTGTTGCTCTCTTTTATGAATCCGCATAGAAAGAGAAACATGTCTCACGTCTTTTTAAAAGTTTTGCCTACTCCCTTTAAAGCGTTTCGGCAGTCTCTGTTGTCACATTATTAATGCCTGTTGGAACATTATCATCAAGTAGTTTGGTAGACTTTTAATGCTATCCAACATCCTTTATTCATACCAATATTCTTTTGTTACCTCATCAGCTTCCTCCTTTGTCATTGCTTTATCGATGTTATCGACAACAAATCTATGGAAGGCACGATAGTCTGGCTCATAAAGCTCTGTAACTTTGGTCCATTCCTGAGGGAAATCATCAGGGCCATGACCATAACCAATATTATCTACAACTGCGGCTACACAGATTTCATCATCGTCATCAAGTCCGATGCCAAATATTGACACTTCTGTTCCGTCACCATCATCGCCTTCACATTCGTCTTCCCAATCGGGCACGGCAATGTAGCGCTTGTCACCTTTCTGCTTGAGAAGACTGATAATTTCTTTGTATGCTTCTTCAATAACATAGTTAGAGAAAAGCGAGAAGAAGTCTCTTTTCAGTAACTTAGAAATCTTTAACAACAAGTCTGTTTCAAGACTTGTCTTATTAAAAATATTTTCAATCTCAGAACTTGCTAAATGCAAATTCTTTGCAAAATCCTCAATAGTGAGGTCCTGCTTTTGAACCTCTTGTTTGATTTCTTGTCCAATATGAATCTTTGTCATAAAGTATGATTTTATATTTTAAAAGCCTACTCCCTTTCCAGCGTTTCGGCTTCCTCTGTTTCTTTATATTTATCTTGTCTGTAAGTTTAGTCTATTCGCCATATATACAACGTGAGAAAACACTGTCTGCCTTGTCTCCCAAGATTTTATAAGTTTGATTTATAGTGTCTCGAATGTACATTGAGGTATCAAATGAAGTGTCGGAAAAACAGGAAAAGAACGAAATGAACAACATCTACTTCACTACACACTGCTATTTCTTCTATCTGATGTGATAGAAAGTCTTTTGTTTCCCCATAACATCCATAAGTCTGGTTGCTCTCGTATGTTCTGTTCTAAAAGTCTAACAAACTCGTCAGTATATGCGTAGGGATTTGTATTGATGTCTTTAGGGGACATTTGCTTGAATTCAATATTGTATATTCCTCTACTATTCCTACTTATATGTGCATATACAAAAATCATATTGTATTTTCTTCCAATCTTCTCTGTTCCTGTATAAACAGAAAGAAAGTGGTCGAAAAATGGAGATTTGTGGATATATTGTTGGCTTCTTTTTGATGGTGGTACATCAGCTAAGCTACCCAAAACAATTCCATCATATCTTTTTTTTTCCAGTTCTTTCAGCATAGCTAAGATAGGCTTGATAGGAGAGTTATGTGGTATATTTATAGCACCATATCGTTGTCTCGTTTTTGCAAGCCAATCTGTAAGCAAATTCCTTTTACCTGAGTAATACAAGTTGCCCATGCAAATATGTTGGATATGTAAAGGAAAGGAGACTAAAAGCTCATAGTTTACAAAATGCCCACTATAGCATAGTATCTTTTTGTTTTGCTGTAATAGAGTCTTGATAAGCTCTATGTTCGTAAATCTACATTCCTCACATATTTTATAGTCTGAGTGATACGAGTTCTTTGCCAATTCAAAAGTGAAATCATACAAATTTCTATAGTAGTGATGTATTATAGAACGCTCTGTATTTTTGTCCATCCCATTAAATACCGTTTCAAGATTTCTTTTTACTCGTTTAGTATGTTTTGAAGCTATAACAGGAAGAAGTCTTGAGGCGATACTTGATATTAGGTATAATGCCTTTATCGGTATGTATCGTGCTAAGGTAATGGTCTTTACTAATGAATATACAAATAGTCTTATCAGCTTTTCTTTCATATGTCAGTCCATGTTTAATCTACAAGAGGGGGAGAATTCCTCTTGCAGATTTTATTCTTTTCTGATTTCTTATCCTATGTCACTGCATGGGTCGTCGCAGCCACAGAATGAGTAGAGAGTACCCCATAAAAGGCTTAAAAATGAACTACCAACCACAAATAGTAATATGACAATGAGGATTCCAAATAAAAATATTAACATAAATTCTCTGTTTGTAAGTTGTATGATACCTACTTCCTTTCAAGCGTTTCGGTGTTCTCTTCATGACAGAATATTTCTATCATGTAATCTTACTATGTCTCGGACTTTAGCATGCTCTTGATTTCTTCAACCGTCTCAACTACTGAAAAAGAAGTCCCATTCTTAAGTGTAAGTCTTGAATGATGCTCACTTTCTTCATCAAGTATAGGCTCTATTGAGCAGATGCATGATGGTGAAACAAGTTTTTCTACTTTTTCTTCATCACCATTAAAATCTATGTAATGCAATGTTATCATAAGTGTTAATTCTATGATTGAAATATTTCTTACTCAATGTCATAAGCAAACTCTTCAAAACTCATCTCAACTGGAGAATATGGTGTTTTTGTAGGTTTACCATCCATATTTAGCCATTTTAGAGCTTCTGTTCCATTTCTTTCAACACCAATGCCGTCCTCATAACATTTTGCAAGTCTTTTTTGAGCACTGACAAGTCCTTGTTCTGCAGCTTTGCGATACCATTCTACTGCTTCTTCTTCGTCTTCATCCACTCCTGTACCATTGTAATAGCAAGTGGCAAGATTGTTTTGTGCGGAAGCGTCACCTTGTTCGGCTGCCATACGAATGTACTTTACTCCTTCTTCGTAATTCTTTGATGTACCGGTTCCCTTTATGAAACAAACACCAAGTTCATTTTGACCAGGTGAAAAACCTTGCATGGCAGACTTATAATACCATTTGAGTGCTTCTTGTTCGTTCTTTTCTACACCAAGTCCCTGCGCATAATAGTTGCCTAATACTTTCTGAGAGCATGCATATCCATTTTCTGCTGCCTTTCTGTACCATTTTGCTGCTTCAGAATAGCTCTGTGGCACGCCTTTCCCTAATTGGTAGAAGGTTGCAATATCGTGTTGTGCTCTGAGTACTCCTTTATCGGCAGCTTTTCTATACCATTTTAGTGACTCTTGGTAATCTTGTGGCACGCCTGTTCCATAGAAATAGACTCTACCAGCAAAGAAACATGCTTTAGCATCGCCTTGTTCTGCTGCTTTAAGAATCCACTTACTTGCTTTTACGTTATCTACAGTCGTGCCATGACCAAAAATGTAGCATAAAGCAAGGTTTAGTTGTATCTTTGCGTCACCTTGCTCAGCTAATGTAAGATACTTTTCAAACTCCTTGCTTGCATCTTTAGTGCTTCTTCTATACTTTACTTCTACGTTGGAAGTGCTGGAAGGGACAGTTTCTGATAACTCTTTGACTTTCTTTTTGAAAATATCAAATAATCCCATAGTTGTATGTTTTGTTTGTAAATGTTATACTCTTTTGTATTCAGTCGAACATGTTAATTCCAATAAGGATTGCAAAAATAGAAAGTATCTCCTTTGTTATTGGTAAATTGTGCATTGCAAAAGATTATATTGTAGTCTTCTTCGCAGACCATACCAGCTATACGGTCAAAAACAACAGTTCCTACATCGTCATATGCTACTCGATTAGCTTTTGTTATCTCGTATTCATATTTTGTTCCACATACTCGTAAGACCGTGATGTTTCCCAATTGCTTTCCAAACAAAGCAAAATCACGACGCATTCCAAAGATACGACCAGTTTCACTGGTGTAATCTTCACAATATGCTCTAATTTCTTGGATATATTCATATCCTTTAGCTTCCATCTTTTTACAGATGTCATTGAATTCTTTGTCCATAATTTTGTAATATTAAAGTGATAATAATTTTATATTTTAGCTACTAATCTTTTCTACGCCGACAATTTTGTTTCGGCAACTTCCATTTGTGGCATAACTCGTCTTTTCCCATTTGGCAATAGCCTCTTGTTCATTTGAAGCATCAATAGTATAACTGTTTCGATTGCTGTCACATGGACTTGCATCTTCTGACTTAAAATAAACGTTATAACGTGCCATAAAAAAACTTTTAAATTTATCACCTACTTCCTTTCAAGCGTTTCGGCATTTTCTTTAGTTTGTTATTCGTTGATGTACTCCCATTCCTCAAACGCTGAGACATTAGCTTGTGGCTCTTCCTCCTTAGAATAGTCGTTGGTGAGATATACCACAGGACACTTGGTCTCATACATTAAGTCTAGAGCATATTTAAGATATTCTCCTCTTAACTGTTCCTCATAGCGGTGGAACAGGAAGAACTTGGTGTTCTCGTTGTATGTTCCAGGAATGATGAACTGTTCATCATCTCCAGACGGAGTGAGCGTTTGGATAGCCCCTGCCTTATCTACGTAAAGTGCTTGTCCGCAGGTTGCACAACCATTCATCTCGCTGATAGCATGTCTTGCGTTGTCAATATCAGGGTTTGAATGAAACCATATAAGTACTGGGCGTATTGGTGAACTGCTGATGTACTCTTCTATGACTTTGCTGATATTGTTGTTGTTAGTCTTTCTCATATTAAGTCTTTTATCTTTATCAGGCTGGTCATGTTTCGACAAAACTAAAAACAGCAAAGCTTTTACGGCTGCACGATCTTGCTCGCACGTCGTAAAAGCTTTGCTGTTATGTCTTATTTTGTTGCCCATAAAGCCAGACATCAAGTTTATGTCCTATGGCTCCATTCGGACTGTTATTGTTAATAGTTAAGTGCTAGTCTAAGCACGAAAAAGCGTGAAGCCCATTGTCGCTCGCTTCACATCTTGAGGTCTTCGAACTTACCCGTCAGCCGAAACGAGCAACGAGACCCCACGCCGATATGTATAGATACACTCTCATAGAGCCAGCTCTTTTGGGGAGCTGACTTATGAAAGGTACGTATATTACATACCCATAGGCATCACCGTTGCGAGGTTTCTTAGCTGACCATGAAGTGTTCGAAGTTTCAAGATGCCAAAAACCCAAGCGCCAATAACGCTTTTCTAAAGTTTACCCTCAACCTATCGACACTCTTTCAAGTGACTTCGGCGTAGGGCTATTAGCATCATCGCACGTAAAGGTACGAATTTGCACCACAAAAATAATGAATTTAATTGAAATGACCAAACATAAACCGAAAAAGTTTATGTTTGGTCGCATAAAAAGTGTTTTTTTATAATTATTTGCTACAGAAAAACTGTCTTCATCTCAAAAACATTATCTTAGAATAGGTGTAGTTTTGTTGAGAAAGTCTGTATCAACAAACCAGTCTTTGTTTTGGTTGTTTGGAAACATACTCTGAGATGTTTTTAGCTTGAAGTTCTCATCTCTGAGACTTTCGAGTTCATCACTTAGTTTATCTATTTGTTTGGACATAGCATTCAATTGTTGAGTTAGTAAATCAATGATAGTCTGTGCTTGCTCACTGATAACCTCATTGGTCTCTGCGTGTTGGTTAGTGATAAGAGTTTTGATTTCTTCATGCTCCCTTGCGCTTCTTTCTTCATGTATCTCTTTGAATGATTTGTTTAGTAGTCCGAACTTCTTCATCATCCTTTGAGCTGTGGATATGCTTATATGGAAATGGTTTGCAATAATCTGTTTTCTCTCGGTTTGTGAACTGCAATCTTTAATAAGGAATTCGAGATCATCTTTATTTCTCGGCTTCATGATACTTTTAGGTGTAAGTATTTCTGCTTTCTGTCTATGGGATATTGTGACCTGTTCATTGCCTATCTTTGGAAGGTCTGTGGTTTCTGTATTTAGTACCCAGTTATAGACGAGTTCTATATCGTCCCTATCATATCGGAATGGTAGGATAGTATAGTTTTCCTCCCAATCAACAGAGTAATATTTGAATCGATTGCGAAGTAAATGTATGATGGCATACTTGATTTGGAAGTCATAGATCTTTTCATATGTAAAAAGTAGAATGGATACTTCGACGAGTGTCATTTTGTATAGTTTTTGAGAAGTATAGTCCATCTGTAGATTATTGCGGGATACCGTAAAGTCATAATACTCTTTTGCGGCAATGTCGATAGAATAGTTCTTGTGCTGACCAACGAAAATACCAGTCTTTGATCTCTTGTTGTGTAAAATACATTGTTTGAAACAGGTATTGATATACTTGAAGAACTCTCGGTATCTTTTTTCTGTGTTATAAGGACTACCTACATTGTCATGCAATGCTTTCTTGAAATTATCGGGTAAGTTGTTTACGTCATCTGCCAAATTTTTGGTAGGAATGTCAATCGGGTTTGTGTAGTCGAATAGAATCTCTTTGATTTTCATATAAAACTTTTTTTTTAATTTATTTATCTCTGTATTTTGGAAAAATGACCTGTTTTAGAGAAAAAATTATGTTTGAATCAAAAATGATTTGATGTATTAAGCAATGAGTCAAAAACAGGTCAGACTAATGAGTCAAAAACAAGTCAATGCTATGTCGTACAAAGCTAAGTAAGATGTTACTATACAACATATTCATATCATGTATATATAATAACAACATGAACTATTCAATACAATTATACAACATAAATGAATACACTGTAATATAACATAAACTATAGATATATGTAACAACATGTTATGTTTTACAAACTATGTCTCTATGTTTTAGGGTTTTAGGATAAGAGGGGCGAAGCCCCCTTGTGAGCGCTTTGCGCTCACCCTGACATCTATAAAAAGTTACTTCTTCTGATTCATATACTATATTAAAGAATTAAAGCTCTGGATTATTGTTATCTTGATTTTAGTTCTCTGGATACTTGCTATCTAAAACGTAAAAGTGTTCCGTCTTTTTATGGGAAGATAAATACTAAAAGAAGTATTCATCCCATCTTATGATAAATTCATGCTGGAGTACATCTACCACAATATACATAGAACCATGCTGCTATCAGATAAAGTCTAATGCACCTGTATAGAATCAGGCAGGCAGTAACAAACCTTCAATTTCTACCTGGTATAATCAGAAAGAATCGGTATCATGGAACTATAACTATGCCTGTAGTCATGACATATAGGTGAAGAAACACAGTCTGTACAATTATGCCTATCGGTAGAAGAAAAGACTATCCGCAACAAGCGCCAATGCATCAAAATGATAATCGTATCAATTTAATCTTTAAAGGAGCTCGTTTTAGCTTACTTTTTCGTATAGATTCAATCTAAAAGATTATTTTGATGCAGTTAGGTGCTCCATTCTTTCTTAATTTCCATTTATTGTGTATCTTCGTGCTATAATGATAAATAAGCATAGGTAAAGATATGGAAAAAGTCGTTTTGTATTGTAGAGTCTCAACCCAAGTTCAAGACTACGAGCGTCAAGTATCAGACTTAACTCAGTTTGCCAAGAAACATCAATGGGAGATAGCAGAGACTTTCACTGAAAAGATAAGTGGCGCCAAAAAGAATGATGAACGTAAAGAACTTACTTCTCTTCTCTCATACGCGCGCGTACATTATATTAATAGGGTGCTTGTCACGGAACTTTCTCGTTTGGGTCGTGATACCCTCCAGGTGTTAGCTGCTATTGATATGCTTAATAAGGCAAAGGTCTCGTTGTATATAATGAACTATAATATAGAGACTCTTACACCTGATGGCAAGGTGAATCTGATGAGTCAATTCATGATTACTTTGTTGGCTGAAGTCGCACGTATGGAACGTAGAACCATCAAAGAAAGAATGGCGAGCGGTTATAACAACTTCCGTGCCAATGGAGGTAAGGTAGGACGCAAGACTGGATACCGCAAAAGTGATGAGGACTTTCGAACTCAATATAAAGATGTGTTTCGTTTGTTGGGCAAAGGGGTTAGCCTTCGAGACATCAGTAAAGCTACCGGTGTGTCTGTAAATACAGTCAAGCGTTGTAAGAACCTTCTGAAGTCATGACTTCTTATAGATAAATATATATGATTCATATAAAGCTTTTTTTTTATATAAGACATTCTTTGAGGAATAACATCCTTAGAGAGTGTCTTTTTCTTTTGTCTATGTATTTAGGTGAATGAGCCGTAGTGAGTCTTTTCTAGAAAGTTTGAAACATCTTGCTGGCTATACCAATACTTGTCTCTGATCTTGGAATAGGCGAGTAGTCCTTGCTCCCGATATTTTCGAATCAACTTTTCTTCTACTCCAAGCAATATCCGTAATTCTTTGTTCGTGTAGTATTGAGACTTTGGGACATAAGACTCTTTTAAAATTGAGACTTGCTGGGTTAGGTCTCGAACTTTAGACACCAATGATTCCCATTGGGTCTTTTCAATCAGTAACATTTCTTTCTTTTCTGTCATATTCTTCAATTTTTAGTTTCGTGTATCTCCTATTATAATAAGGTGTATTAATAAAATGCTTCACGTTTGTTTTTTGCCATGAATTCATCTATGTCTGTTTGGGTGTACCAGTACTTATCACCACATTTACTATAGAACAGCAAACCATTATAGCGATATTTACGTAATAGCTTCTCGTTTATGCCAAGTACATCGCATATTTCGTGGTTGGTGTATATGGTCAAACCTCTTTTTTCATTCATATCTCGAATTGCTTTTTCGTTTTCTTCCAAGCTTGCCATCAGCTCATTGATAGTTTCATTATCTACTTTCTTATAATATTCTTTCATCTACTCAAAAATTAAATTTTGGCTTGTATAGGAAGTTGGATAAAAAGTCTATTGTTGAAGCTGATTTGTAATTTTTTGAACTTTTTTTATGCAAATTCTAAACTTTTTCACCAAGACTCAATACAAGAGAAAAAGAGTTAAATAAAATATTTTATTAATTTAAAAATTTAAAGTTATGAAGAAGTATGTAAAGAAAATGTTGGTGGTTCGTAAGAAGGCCACAGTTTTGGTAGAGTGTGATGAGGAGATTCTTGATAAGGTAGTTGTAAGATGTCGTAAACACTCTGGTGAAGTTTATGTTTATTTCAAAACTGGTGAAGGTCGAAAGTTGCGAAAGTTGAAGAAGATAAGTTCGGTGGAGAAGTCTCATGTAAAACCAGAGACTTCTACCCCAACAACCCCCGAGACAACAACATCAACAAATACCACTCCTAATATTAATAAGGTGACAATCATAGATGAAGAACCAAAACGCCAGATTTGTTGGAGAAAGTTTAGAACTGAGATAAGTAAGGTCGGTGGTATCGATGTTTACATGAAGTCTTGTCGCGATAATACCACCATCGAAACAATTCTCTTAAAGTATCCAGACTTTCTGAGAGGTATCAAGCTCTATGAAGGAGGAAGTAAAGGCGTGTGGAAGCTTATTGTTCAAAAAAAGATAGAAACAGTCCGTAATATCTACGAAAGATACTTCATGGACATTAATCAATTCCTTCTCTAATAAAAAAAGTTGGAGAAAAAATAAACTTTTATCATCGCTTTTATAATAAGCGATAATAATGAAAAATGAGTTTTAAATTTTAGTGATGTAGAGACTCGTCATTATTATATAATAATTTATCCAGCAATGGAAGGGTGTAAGATGTCTCCTTTAAGTACATCTTCAAATTTAAACATAAATATGGAAAAAAATGAAATTATGCCTGTTGCCCTAATTTCAGACACGACAGGTGAAAGATTGGTATTTGAGTCAAGACGCAAGGCTGCAATCTTTTTAGGTGTAGAATACCCGTATTTAAAACAATACCTTAAGAAAGGACGCGGACATCTCGTGAAGAAAGGCTATTATGTCGAATTGTTGCCTCAAGAGCCAGTAAAAGAAAACGCTTTATTTTAAGCGAAGAGGTTAGAGGTGTCCCTCTAGTTGTACACCTTATTATATATATAGGTTTAAAATGACTTATATGGCAACGCCATCGATGCATATTCTTGATGGTGAAAAAATAAAGAGATTTAAGTAAAAGCGATTTTGGAGTAGGGTGCACACTCTCCTTAATTGCTTTGAAAAAGTCATAATGAGTTAATTATGAGAATAATAAAGGATAAATTACAGTGTTTAATACAGAATGAAGCTGCAGCAATAAAGGAAGAGTCTAGCACGATGAGACTTTCGTCAGACTCCATAGACAATGAAAAGGAGAATGTTACCAAGTATATGAACTACACAAATAGTTATTTTGCATATCTCCGTATCGGGCAGCAGAGTGGTGCTATCAGATTTTATCCAGATGCCGATACCGCTTATATCGCAACAATAAAAGAAGCAGATTCTCTGCTACAAAAAGGTGCTCTAGGTAGTCGAACATCATTTGTCATTTTAGATAGCAACCAAAATGTTATTTATGATGGTGAGCCTAAAAAGAATGGAAAGATACATTTTGCAATCTATGACGGCAAGCATTTTGAAAAAACGATTTCTATTACAGATATTTATAACACAAAAATAAAAGAAGAGAATAAAACTATGAAACAGATTAAGAATTTAACAAAGACAACAAGTGTGACAAACAATCAAGAGTCTCTTGACAAAAACAAGTATGCAAAAAGAATTAAAGCCAATGCCAAAGACTTTATAGCCAAAGGCATTCTTACTCCTGAAAGTGTCGATTTTCTATGCCTCTCGAAAGAGTCTGCTCATAAAATTGCAAGACTTGTTCAAGAGGCTGCCATTAATAATAAAGGTGCAGAGGACGCTAAATTCACGAAAGCGATTCAAGATGCCTCTTTAGGTATGGTGACCATTACCAAGAAACTCGCTTCAGGAAAAGCAACCGATGAAAAGCATTGTAGTATGCATGATGATTTGCTCTATTGTGTAGCACATTGCAAGTCATACGATTCTTTGCTTGACGATTCAAAAGGATGGCGAAAGACACCAGGCAAACTTGATTACAATAAATTGGAAGATGCCATTGTCGATATGTACGAAAAAGGACAAGACAAGTTGTTAAAACTGTCGCAGAAACCAAAGACGAAAATCAAGCCAGATGCTGCTTTGCCAACTTTAGATAGCTCTGTAGTCTATGATGTTCCAAAAGAAAAAAGCAAACAGGACTCTATTGATGCCGTCGTTAAAGCAATCTCTTCTACAATAATGGTTTACATGACGTCTTCAGAAGATACACTCTTCTATTTGCAGATGAAAGGACTCTCTTTGGAGTCTGAAGTGAAGTTTCAAACAAACAATGCCATTTCTGCGAGCTTCAATGGTAAGTCTATCATCTTTAAAACACTCTCAGGAGTTTCAAAGGAGTTGAAAATCAAGACACGAACCGATATTGTTGCACAAAAAAGAGAAGTGCAGGCTATTCTGTCACAACTTATAGTGTGTGCAGCCTTATCTCCTAAGACACGTGACTTGATAGCAGATGTTGTAAATTTTGATACCATTGAGAAGTTTGTAACCACCTCTTTTAATATAGCAGCATAATTACTAACCTAAAAGTCTGAAAACCAAAAGTGTTTTCAGACTTTTCCAAAATATAATACAAAGAAAATGAATAAAAAGATTAAGATGTTTACCCTGTTTAGTGGGTATGATTCCCAAATGATGGGCTTGATAGATGCAGTCAAGAACTTTAAGGATCGCTTTAGTGTTGAACTTATTGGTTGGAGTGACATAAATTCATTAGTTCAACTTGTACATAACCTCGCATTTCCTGAATATGCGAATAGATGTTATCCTGATGTATCTAAAATAAACTGGAGTCAAGTTGAAGACTTTGACATCTTGTTCTATTCCAGTCCATGTCAAAATGCAAGTAGAGCAGGACGGCGTGAAGGTTTTGAGAAAGGTTCGGGTACAGAGTCTTCCTTGGTATGGGAGGTAGAAAGAGCGATTGCGTCAAAACGTCCGAAGTGGCTTATCCTTGAAAATGTTGAAGGCTATCTTGATCCAAGAAATGATGATGATTTTAAGAAATGGGCGAGAACAGTTGCGAGTTATGGTTATGTCAGCTACTACAAAGTGCTATGTGCCGCAGACTTTGGCATCCCGCAAAATAGAAAACGTCTCATTATGGTCTCCATGCGTATAGATAATGATGAAAAGACTAATTTCGAATGGCCTAAGACAAAGAAATTAAAGATAAAGCCAGAAGACTTACTTTCTGATGTAGTTGATGATAAATACTATCTGACAGTTGAAGAACAGAACACTTATATCGACATCATTCGTAATGCCAAGGATGGGTATGTTGCTTCCGTAAACAACAATATTGAGTATCCAAGTAAACTGCTTACCTCTCAATTAACAGAATGTATTTCACGCTTTATTTATCCTTTATGTTCAAATGGTACAATACAAACCTTGATGACTACTACCGGTGGAACTAGTTTGATAAATATGACCGGTTGTCGAAGAGAACGTTCTGCTTGTGTTATAGAAGTGTGGAGAGGTGATAAGCATATGGTTCCTGCAGTCTTAGAAAATGCGAAGCCTTCTAAGCAAACAGTAAAAGCACTAAGAGCATGTTCTAATAGAGATAAGTTTCTTTCAGTTGTTGATAGTCTCAAAGAAGGACAATATATGAGAATCAGAAGACTTACCCCGGAAGAATGTCTCAGATTTATGGGTGTTGAGGAGATGTATCTCAACAGAATCTTGCGACCATGCGAGACTTTATCTAAAGAAGGTTACACAAAAGAACAAATAGTGAAACTTATGTTTATAAATGGTCGTCATCGTAAGACTTCTGACTATTCTCTATATTGGCGAGCCGGAAACTCCATTGTCGTGCAGGTCTTGTCCGCTGTCTTTACTGCAATAATCAAGCAGTATCCAGATTCATTCGGAGAATTTGCCTGTATGTCTCCTAAAGAGTGAAAAACTGCCACGAAAAAAGAGTATCAACGTCGATATTATGCCAGTCATAAGGAAGAACTACAATGCAAGAGACGTGAGTACCCCAGACAGCTAAGAGTGGATAAGAAAAAATGATTGTGGAAAATATTTGCAAAGTTTTCTACATAAAAAAAGTTAATATAATCAGTGGTATGTTACGCATATCGCTGATTTTTTGTATTTTTGCACCATTAAAGAAAGGTAACGATATGGCAGAGATAGCAAACCGTATAAACGAGACAAGTGAAGGGCAGATTCTCTTCATCTCAGACTTCTCGGACATCAATGATAATGAGAAGGTGGTAAGTCGTGCACTTTCTGTAGAAGAAAAAAAGGGAAATATAGTTCGATTAGCTAATGGGGTTTATCTTCGCCCTAAGAATACCCGATTTGGGATAGTCTATCCATCAATAGATGAAATGGTGATGGCTATAGCCCAGCGAGATAAGGTACAAATACAACCTTCAGGAGTTACAGCGCTCAACAAACTTGGACTCTCAACACAGGTGCCTACAAAATATACTTATCTGACATCGGGAAGTGGAAGAGTCTTGACTCTTGGAAATCGGACTATAGAGTTGAAGAGAAGTGTTCCTAAGAACTTTGCTTTTCAGACAGTGTTGGCAGCGCTTCTTGTACAAGCTCTTAGAACATTAGGACAAAAGAATGTAGGTAATCAAGAACTCTCTACCATTAGAAAATTGGTTAATGAAGAGGAACATAAAGACTTGTTTGTACAAGATCTTACTCTCATGCCAGTATGGATGAGAAAGCTGATAACTGATATTATAGATAAAAACGAGCATTATGACACTTTGGTTAAATCACACAATAGATGAACGAATAGCAATGTTGCAACGTGCGGAAGAGAAGTTTCGTATTAATCAGGTTGCAATTGAAAAAGACTGGTGGGTAACTGTGGTGCTCAACGCTCTTTTCAAATGTTCATGTGCAGATCAACTCATCTTTAAGGGAGGTACAAGTCTCAGTAAAGGATGGAATTTGATAGAAAGATTCAGTGAGGATATAGACTTATCTGTAAACCATGAATTCTTTGGTATAGAGAAGACGACAAAGAATCAGCGTGAAAAACTTCGCAAGAAGGCACGTAGGTATTTTCTTGATACAGTTTCTGCAGAGTTGGATGAAAATCTAAAGAAACTTGGTGTGGAAGGATACTATATAGAAAATGTAGTAGAGGAATTTGATGAGGATGGTAAGGCAAGTCCTGTTGCAAGTGATAAGGATCCATCTGTCATTCTCGTTCATTATGAGTCTATGCTTGGTCATACGATAGAGTATATTCCGCCAAGAGTAAAGATAGAGATTAGTTGCTTGTCTATGAACGAGCCTACGGAAGACCGTTTGATTTCATCATATATTGAGCAGACTTTCCCTGGAGAAGATGCGGCGGCTACAGCTACTATCAGGACAGTTGTACCTACACGAACATTCCTGGAGAAGGCATTCTTGCTATGTGAGGAGTTTCAGAAACAGACTCCTCGTTATGTCCGAATGTCTAGACATCTTTATGATCTAGAACGCTTGATGGATACAGAATTTGGCAAACAAGCCCTGCAGGATATGGACTTGTATGAGCGTATTGTTAAGCATCGTTCCATATACTATGCTGTAGGGTATGTAGATTATTCTAAGTTGATGCCGAGTGAGATTGATTTCGTTCCTAGGCAAGAGTTGATGAAGGATTGGGAGGGTGATTATGCAGAGATGTGTAACCACTTTATCTATGGTCAGACTTTATCTTTCGAAAAACTTTTAGAGCGAATCAAGGTATTACAAGATAGGTTTAGAAAAGCCTTTTAGCGACTTTTACTCCTTAATAAAATGTTCAATATAAAAGTTGGAAGACAATACGTGCTTGGTATTCAGCCCTAATATTCCTCTGGAATGATGACGAGTACTAATCTCGATGATAGGGCTGCTCTCTGATAAGAGGGTAGCCTTTTTCATCTTTTGTTTCTTGCTTATATATAATAATGTGTAAGAAATTCCGTTATCTTATTGTGTTGAAAAGATTTATCATTATATGGATTCTGCTAGTGGGGGTGCTCGAAATGAGGGCACAGTATGATCCTTCCTTCAGTCATTATTTTGACATGGAACCATCATTCAACCCTGCTGCTGTGGGTAAGCAGTCGAAACTCAATGTTACGGCGGCCTACGCACTTGATATGGCTGGATTCGAACATAACCCCCGTACCTTTCAGGTGGCGGCTGACATGCCTTTCTTCCTGTTCAATCACAGGCATGGAGTAGGCTTGTCGCTACAGAATGACCAGATTGGTCTTTTTACTCATCAGCGGCTGGCTTTACAGTATGCTTTGCAGAATAAACTCCTGGGTGGAACGCTGAGCGTGGGTGTACAAGGAGGTATGCTGAGTGAGAAGTTTGATGGTAGCAAGGTGGATTTGGGAGAAAGTGGTGACCCAGCCTTTTCTACTTCAGACGTAAATGGAAGCGGAATGGATTTGAGTCTGGGTTTGTATTATCAGCATAAGGCTTGGTATGTTGGACTTTCTGCCCAGCATCTTACATCGCCTACGATTAATCTAGGTGAGACCAACGAATTGAAAATAGATGCCACATATTATTTGACTGGTGGATACAATATTCGACTGAGAAATCCGTTCTTAACAATAAAGCCGTCTGTTCTTGTTACAACAGATGGTACCACATGGCGAGGCGACCTGACAGGAAGGTTAGTTTACCAATATGAGAAACGGATGTTGTATGGTGGAGTAACCTACAGTCCGGACAGATCGGTAACCATGCTGGTAGGCGGTAGTTTTCATGGGGTAGTGCTTGGTTACAGTTACGAGGCATACACCTCCAAACTCAGTGCCGGAAATGGCAGTCATGAACTCTTTGTAGGGTATCAGACCGATATCAACCTGACCAAGAAAGGCAGAAACCGCCATCAGAGCGTCAGAATATTATAATGTAAATAGAAATAAGAACATAGTAGAATCATAAAACAATGAAGAAAAGTATATTGCTCCTTAGTGCATTCGCTATATTGCTCACCTTGAGCGGCTGCTTCGGTGCCAAGCAAGCTTCTGTTGCAGGCAGAGGTGGCGAGGTGGTTGGCGTGAGCGGTAGAAGCTTTGTAGAGCCAGCCCCTTATGGTATGGTAAAGATAAACCGTGGCTTCCTGAAAATGGGAATGGAGACCCAAGATTCACTCTGGGGAATGAAAACACCACGCAAGGATGTGTCGGTGGATGGATTCTGGATGGATGATACCGAAATCACCAATTCAGAATATAAGCAGTTTGTGGCTTATGTGCGTGATTCTATCCTTCGTACACGTCTGGCTGATCCTGCTTATGGAGGCGACGAGACTTACATGATTACTGAAGATAAGAATGGCGATCCGGTTACGCCTCATGTAAACTGGAAGAAAGCGCTTCCTAAGAAACCTAATGAGGATGAGCAGAGAGCTTTTGAAAGTTTGTATGAAACCAATCCGGTTACAGGAGAAAAACTCATCGACTGGCGCCAGCTCAACTATAAATACGAAATCTATGATTATACAGCTGCGGCTCAGCGTAAGTTCCGCCTGAATCCACAGGAACGTACCTTCAACACCGATGTGAAGATAAATCCGGACGAGGTGGTGATGATTTCGAAAGATACCGCTTATTACGATGATGAGGGTAGAGTGGTGCGTGAGACTATCAACCGTCCGCTTTCAGGACCATGGGATTTCCTGAATACCTATATCGTGAATGTTTATCCTGACACTACCTGTTGGGTAAACGACTTCAGAAATGCAGAGAATGAAACCTATCTGAGAAGTTATTTCAGCAATCCTGCGTATAATGACTATCCGGTAGTAGGTGTTACCTGGGAACAGGCAAATGCCTTCTGCGCCTGGAGAACAGACTATCTGTTGAAGGGCTTAGGTCCTGAAGCAAGATATGTGCAGCGTTACCGTCTGCCAACCGAGGCAGAATGGGAATATGCTGCAAGAGGCAAGAACCAGAATGAATTTCCTTGGGACAATGCGGATGTGAAGAATGGGGATGGCTGTTTTTACGCCAATTTCAAACCAGACAGGGGCAACTATACCAAAGACGGCAACCTGATAACCAGCAAGGTGGCTATCTATTCGCCAAATTCTAATGGACTTTACGATATGGCTGGTAATGTGGCAGAGTGGACAAGTACCGTTTATACAGAGGCGGGTGTAGATGCAATGAGCGATTTTAACCCAACTTTACAGTATAATGCTGCCATAGAAGATCCTTACCGTTTGAAGAAGAAGAGTGTAAGAGGTGGTTCCTGGAAAGACCCTGAGTCGTTTATCCGTTCGGCATGGCGCACTTTCGAGTACCAGAATCAGCCTCGCTCATACATCGGATTCCGTTGCGTGAGAAGTCTTGCTACTACGGCAAGCGGAAAACAGAAACCATTGAAGAATAAGAATAGGAGATAAATAATATGAGCTATTATAGCAAATTCAATATCGTATACCGCTTGCAGAAGTGGATGGATAGTGTGCCGGGTCAGACATTCCTTAACTATGCTTACAGTTGGGGTGCCTCTATCGTAATCGCTGGTACCCTCTTTAAGTTGACCCATCTTCCTGGTGCCAATCTCATGCTTTTCTTAGGTATGGGAACCGAGATTTTCGTGTTCTTCCTTTCTGCTTTCGACCGTCCTTTCGACAAGACTGCCGAAGGTAGAGACTTGCCTACCCATGCTACAGAGGAGTATCTGGAAGGAAAGGTGTCGGCTGAAGAAATGATGACTGCCAAGAATCGTTCTGAAACCATTCAACCTCAGGTTGCTTCTCCTGTCTCTCCTGTAATGACTGCTGCGCCAGAACTGACTCCACTTAATCCTGAGGTGGTGGAAGTTCAGAACAGCTACGTAGAACAGTTGAAGAGCCTGGTAGAAACCTTGAGTAAGGTAAACGAACAGAGTAGCCGACTGACTCGTGACAGCGAGGAGATGGAGAATCTGAACCGTACCTTGACAGGTATCAGCAGGGTATACGAGATGCAGCTGAAAAGTGCCAGCCAGCAGATTGGTACCATTGACCAGATCAATGAGCAGACCAAGATGATGGCAAAGCAGATAGAACAGTTGAACAAGATTTATACCCGTATGATTGATGCCATGACCATCAATATGCGTGTGGCGGCTCCTCATGTAACAAGTGAAGAGTAAAGACGAAGAAAATAAATAGAATCAAGCAAATTTATATCCATGGCAATCAAGAAAAGACCGGTTTCGCCTCGCCAGAAGATGATTAACCTGATGTATGTCATCCTGATGGCTATGTTGGCGCTGAATACTCCTACAGATGAGGAATTCGGTGTCAAAGGCAAGTCTGTTGTCGAGAAAATCAAGAAAAGTCTTGCCGATGATGGGAAGAAATCGGATGAGGAGAAGAAAAATATAGATTTGGTAGAACTGAATGTGAATGAACTCGATGCATTCGTTATTCCAGAGAAAACAACCCTCTATGCCGGTGAACGTTTCAATTCGCATGTGGTGATGGCTGCAATAGACAGTACACAGCGCCCGGAAATCTATGTGAATGGTAGTAGGCTGAATGCCGAGAATGGCAGATACAGTTTTGTGGCAGGTGGCGTAGGTGAGCATCAGTTTGGCGGTTACATTCTGATGAGAGGCAAGAATGGCGAGATGATGCGACGCAATTTCGTTCAGAAATACACCGTATTGCCTGTTCCTAACACAGCTACCGTTGCTGCCGACCTGATGAATGTGCTCTATGCAGGCTATGCCAATCCTATCAGCATCAGCGTTCCTGGTGTTCCGGCAAATGCTATCTCTGCAACCATGACAGGCGGTTCTTTCGTGGCTAAGGGCAATGGTCATTTCGTGGCTACACCTTCAGCGGTGGGTAAGGATGTTACCATCCATGTGACAGCCCGCGATAAGGGACAGGTGAGAAGTCTGCCTCCATTCGTATTCCATGTAAGAAAACTTCCTGACCCAACTGCTTATATTGCGATGGGTACAGACAGATTTAGAGGTGGTGCTCTATCGAAAGGTGCTCTGATGGGTGCTCCAGGCATTCATGCAGCCATAGATGACGGACTCCTTGATATTCCGTTTAAGGTGCTGGGCTTCGAAACCGTATTCTTTGATAATATGGGAAATGCCATACCTTTGGCTTCGGCGGGTTCCAATTTCTCAGAACGACAGCGCGAAGAGTTCAGAAAACTGTCAAGAAACCGACGCTTCTATATCTCGCATATCAAGGCTGTAGGTCCTGATGGAATTACAAGAAATCTGCCGGCAGCAATGGAAGTTATCGTCAGGTAAGTGAAGAGTTCAACGGCTTTACTTATCATAAAGTTCAAAGTTCAATGTTCAAAGTTCAATGTAATGAAAAAGATATTATTCATATTCATGCTTTTGGGAATGGTGCAGAGCATCATGGCACAGCCAGCGGCTCGCAGAAAGCAGGCTCAGCAAAAGGCACAACAGTCGAATGCAGACAATATGACCTTGCGTGCCAAACTTTATTTCCCTACAGCCATCCCGATGGATGAGGACGTGGTTTGGAGAAGAGACATCTATCGTGAACTCAATCTCACAGATGATGCCAATGCTGCCTTGTATTATCCTGTAGAGCCAACAGATGGTAAGATGAATCTCTTTACCTATATCTTTAAACTGATGTTTACGGGTAGAGTGCCTGTTTATCAGTATCGTATGGATGGTAATGAAGATTTTTCTGCTGCCAACCGTCTTACTCCGAAAGCATTCGTAGATAATTATCATATCTACTACGAGAAGACTGATAATGGAAAGGTGCATATTGATGACAGCGATATTCCGTCAGCAGAAGTGAAGGCGTACTATGTGAAGGAGACTTCTTATTATGACCAGAAAACAGCTTCTTTCCATACCAAGGTATTGGCTTTGTGCCCTATCATGACCCGTAATGATGACTTTGGAGATGTAGGAAACAAGTATCCGCTTTTCTGGGTGAAGTATGATGATCTGGCTCCTTTCCTGGCTAAGCAGCAGCTGATGACCAGTAATGTGAACAATGCTGCTGTGATGAGTGCAGAAGATTATTTTACCAAGAATCTGTATCGGGGTAAAATCTACAAGACCAATAATATGCAGGGTAATACCCTGGCACAATACTGTCCTTCGGATACGGCCATGGCGAAGGAACAGAAACGCATAGAAACTGAGTTGGCTGCCTTTGAGAAGAATATCTGGGGTAATCAGGCTCGGAAGGATTCTCTTGACAGTATTGCCAAGGCAGAAAAGAATATGGATGCCAAGACTCTGAAGAAAAGCCGTAACAGAAGAAGTGGCTCTGCATCTAAATCGGCTAAGACTTCTACTGTTAAAAAACGCAGATCAGGAGGAAGCAATGTTTCTTCTGGTGGCTCAGCTAGAGTAACGGTTCGTAGAGAGCGTCATTAATTTATATAAGAATTAAAGTAAATATAGAATGAAGAAAGTTTTATCAGTATTAATGGTTGTAGCAGCCATGATGTTTGCTACAAATGCTAATGCCCAGATTAAGTTTGGTTTGAAGGGCGGTTTGGATGTTACTAACATGTCTTTGAGTAACGATGTATTCGATGCATCTAACAAGACAGGTTTCTTTGTTGGTCCAATGGTTAAGGTTACTATCCCTATTGTTGGCTTGAGTTTTGATGCAGCTGCCTTGTACGATCAGAAGGAAGCTAAGGTGTCTGTAAATGATGCAGAGACTACAATGACTCAGAAATCTCTTAATATCCCAGTAAACGTACGTTATGGCTTCGGCTTGAGCAGCTTGGCTAATGTTTTCGTTTTCGCAGGTCCACAGTGGGGTATCAACGTTGGTGACAAGAACTTCGAGTGGAATAAATCAGGCTGTTATTCTTTGAAGAAAACAAACTTCAGTGTAAACGTAGGTTTGGGTGTTACCCTGCTGAGCCATCTCCAGCTCTCTGCAAACTATAACATCGCTTGCGGTAAGACTGCAGATGTTACCTGGGAGGAAACAAGCGAAAAGATTGTGAATGGTAACAGTAAGAATAACAGTTGGCAGATTGCTTTGGGTTATTGGTTCTAATCTCGTAAAAGAACAGAACAGATTATGGGTGAGAACATCGTATGGTCTCGCCTAGTACATCTTAAAATATATAAAAGCAGGTATCCGATGATGGGTATCTGCTTTTTTTTTGCTAACTTTGCAAGTCGAAAGCCTGAATGATGGATATTTCAAGGTTAAAGAAGATTAGATATGAAATATGTAGATGTGATATTACCCCTTCCGCTCGACGGAACCTTTACTTATTCTGTCCCTGATGGGATGGAAGGGAAAGTTGTGCCTGGGGTACGCTTGCTGGTTCCTCTTGGTAAAAGTAAGAAATATATCGCAATGGCTACCCGGCTGCATGATGATAAGCCTGCATTCTCCTGCAAAGCTGTCGAGGCGATACTTGACAATACGCCTTCGCTGTTGCCTCAGCAGATGAGATTGTGGCAATGGATTGGCTATTATTATATGGCTCCTTTAGGTGATGTCTATAATGCTGCTATGCCTGGTGGTCTGAAGTCTACAGAGAAATTCAAGCCCAAGATGGAACTCTATGTAGAACTTGCCAGTACATACCGTAGTGAGCAGGCACTTCATGTAGCGCTCAACCTGGTGCAGAGAGCCTTGAAGCAAGCCAAAACCTTGACTACCTTTCTGAGTCTCTCGCATTGGGACAGTCTTGATGGTGATACGCCTAGAGAAGGCATTAAAAAAGTGACCAAGGAAGAACTGATGAATGAGAGCCATTGTACGGCTGCTGTTGTCAAGGCGCTTATCGACAGGGGAATTCTCTTTACTTATGAATTGGAAATAGGACGATTGAATACGAATGGAGAATCTCATCTTGACTTGATTAAACCTCTCTCCTTGGCTCAGCAAGATGCTTATAATGGTATCCTGATGCAAATGATGAAAAAGGATGTCGTATTGCTCCATGGTGTGACATCCAGCGGAAAGACGGAAATCTACATTCATCTTATCAGAAAAGCCATAGAGGAGCATAAGCAGGTGCTCTATCTTCTGCCGGAAATCGCTCTGACCGTACAAATCATGGAGCGCCTTCATAGAGTTTTCGGCGACCGGCTGGGCATCTACCATTCTAAATATAGTGATGCTGAGCGTGTAGAAATCTGGCAGAAACAACTCTCTGATCATCCCTATGATGTAATCCTGGGTGCCAGAAGTGCCGTCTTCCTGCCTTTTAAGGCTTTGGGACTCGTCATCATAGACGAAGAGCACGAGACTTCCTTCAAACAACAGGATCCCGCTCCGCGCTACCATGCCAGAAGTGCTGCCATTGTGCTTGCCAAGATGTATGGGGCAAAGACATTATTGGGTACGGCTACGCCTTCGATGGAGAGTTATTATAATGCGCAGCAAGGTAAGTATGGACTGGTAGAACTGAAGACAAGATACAAAGGTATTCAGTTGCCGGAAATTCAGGTGGTAGATGTAAAAGACTTGCGCCGCCGTAAGATGATGAGCGGTCCTTTCTCTCCACAGCTTTTGGCAGCAGTAAGAGAGGCTTTGAAGAATGGGCAACAGGCAATCCTCTTTCAGAATCGTCGTGGTTTTGCGCCGATGGTTGAATGTAAGGTATGTGGTTGGGTGCCGAAATGTAAGAACTGTGATGTCTCGCTTACGTTACACAAAAGCATTAACTTGCTGACTTGCCATTATTGTGGTTACACTTATCCGGTTCCTACGGAATGTCCTAACTGTGGTAGTACGGAAATCATGGGACGTGGTTTTGGTACCGAGAAGATAGAAGACCAGATAGCGGAAATCTTTCCGGAAGCCAAGATTGCCAGAATGGATTTGGATACAACACGTACACGAAATGCCTACGAACGTCTTATCGCAGACTTCTCTGAAGGCAGAACGAATCTTCTCATAGGCACGCAAATGGTTTCTAAGGGTCTCGATTTCGATAAGGTGAGTGTAGTAGGCATCCTGAATGCTGATTCTATGCTCAACTATCCCGATTTCCGCGCCTACGAGCATGCTTTCATGATGATGGCACAGGTGAGTGGTAGAGCTGGAAGAAAAGGTAAGCGTGGCCTGGTGATTCTACAGACCAAGAATCCTACCTTGCCTGTCATCGGACAGGTGGTGCATAATGATTATGCAGGTTTGTATCAGGGTATTCTGGAGGAGAGAAGAACTTTTCATTATCCACCTTTCTTCCACCTGATTAATGTGTATGTAAAACATAAATATGATAAGGTATGCGAACAGGCTAGCCATGAGCTCAGCAAAACGCTGAGAAGCTGGTTTGGCGAGCGTGTATTGGGACCCGATAAACCTGCTGTGGCAAGGGTTAAGACGATGAACATCCGAAAAATTGTTATCAAACTGGAAAATGGTATTGACCAGCAGAAGGTGAGAGAATATCTGAAGTTTGCTCAGCAACAGATGGGAAAGGATCCGAGATATGGAGCTCTGCAGATTTATTATGATGTAGACCCATTGTAGTCTCTTGCCCCTCCTTTTCTCTGGCAGAATGGTAGAAAATAAGATTGGTAAATAGAATGAAAAAGGCTATCCGTTACTTGTTGCAAGAACGGGTAGCCTTTTAATTATGATAATTGTAGTTATGTTTAGAAGTTGATGTCAAGACCTACTGCGAATACGTTGTTGTTACGTGTGTAGTCAGAACTGTAGACTTGACTTGTACTCTTGTCTGTTTCTGTGGTCTTCTTGTGCTGATAGAAGGTGTGGAAGTAAGCCACGTTCAAATCCATCTTCTTATTGATGTGGTATACACCACCAACTGCTACAGAGTTGGAACTTGTAACGAATGACTTATCGTCCATATATTCATCGCTCAAGCCATAGTTGGTATTCTGCCAACCAGTACTAAGGGTTACCTTTTTGTTGAGGTCATACTCGATACCTGCATTGTATTCCAATGTGCCCCGCTTTAGCTTCTTATTGCGATCTACTTGGTTTGCTTTGCCATCTTTGTCTGTCCAAGAGTAAGAAGACGTTGCGTTTTTGTCGTCGAACCAATGGAAGCCCACGTTGATGCGAAGAGCATCGATTGGACTGTATCCTGCACCAATGGTTAAGAGTGAAGGGATATCGCCAGCCACTTTCTTGTTTTGGTCTTCATCATATTCAGCTATCAACTCATTGATGCTGTTTTTAGCTTCAGCAATAGCTGGGGCAACTTGTACCAATGCCGCTGCTGGAACACCATATTGCAAGAGGTTAGGACCAACATCGTTAAGCTTGCCAACAGGACTGATGACTGTGCCTTGGTTCTTCAAACGGAGGCGAGTCTTAAATTCGTATTTTGCAGAGAAATTCCAACGTCCAGTCTTATAATCGATGCCGATGATTGGAGTGAAACCGATTCCACTTTGGTTGGTGTTCAATTCGATGTCTGAACTCTTAGGGTCATTTTTATCTACAATGCTTGAAAGTGGAAGGGACTTGCCTTCATTTCCTACGAATGTGATGTTCTCTACGTATCCATAATAATTACATGTAGCATATATGCCACGTACGCCGAGAGCTACAGCCAAGTGCTCGTTAACCTTATATGCTGCGCCAAGAGACAAGCCAAAATAGTATTGGCGACCATGCATGTAGCTATCGAATGAATACATGTAACCGCCCATCTGTTTTGTTACAGGGTTCGGAATGTTGGGATTGGTTGGCAAGATGTGACCCATATATGGGGCAAGTGCGTTGCCAAGTAGACCGATGTTTGCCACGACTTTTTCGAAAGAGCCAAGTCCATCATCGAAAGTACACTTACCACCACCGCCAGTGAGGGCGAAATTAGCCTGCCAAGACCACTTGCCCTTGTTGTAAGCATACTGGAAAGATGGGATAACTGGGGCAAATGCCTTACCCTCGAAGGTACGAGGAGTAGTTGGATTCTTTGCATTATAATTAAACAATGCATAATCATTTTCTATGCTACGTGTCTGGTAAGCCAACTGCCAGTTGATGGCGAGATGGTGACCTTCACCCATGAATACAACTCCGGCTGGATTATAATAAACGCCGTCGATACCAATTGAAGCCTCACGGCTCATCATTCTGTTGAATGCTACATGCTGGTTGGTATTGGTGAGCAAACCGCCTGCAAAAGATGGGGTTGCACAAGCCATCGCAATGGCTAAACTAACTAATTTTAGTTTCTTCATCTTAATAATATTAAATAAAAACATCCGCAAAGGTAACTATAATGTTCTATTTCGCTATTGGTTTTATTGAATATTTAAAGCATATTAACGCAAAAAGCCCTTTCTCTTGCACAGATTTTAAAAACTGTGCAAGAAAAAGGACTATTATTGGTTATGTTTTACCTTTTTGTATATCCGTTTTTACGCTTTACGGCATAAGAACTTCACGTAGTGTATCTTTACTCTTGTTCTTTAGACTCCTGACTCGTCTTTTTACCGGCATTCTGTCTTACGTTCAAGTGAGGATACGAAATACGGGTATGGTAAATAGCCTTGAGTCGTTCGATGAGTACCTGTTTAGCGAGAGCGATGTCTCGGAACGTGATAGGGCACTCCTTGAAGAAACCATCTGCCACCTGTCCGTCGATGAGTTTATTGACGAGGTTACTGATGCTTTCTTCAGTATATTCGTTCAGAGAGCGCGAAGCCGCTTCAACCGTATCTGCCATCATCAGGATGGCCTGTTCGCGGGTAAATGGGTTCGGACCAGGATATTGGAACTGTGACTTGTCAATCACCTCTGTAGGGTGAGCATTACAGTAATTAATATAGAAATACTTGGTGATGCCCGTTCCGTGATGAGTAGTGATGAAATCCTTTATGATGCCTGGCAGACCAACCTTCTCTGCCATCTTCAGACCTTCTGAAACATGGCTTATGATAATCTGTGCACTCTCAAGGTCGCTTAACTGGTCGTGAGGATTAACGCCCGCCTGATTCTCTGTGAAGAAAACAGGGTTAGTCATCTTACCGATATCATGATAGAGTGCTCCGGTACGTACCAGGAGACTGTTGGCTCTGATGCGGTTGGCAATCTCTGCTGCCAGGTTACCTACGGTGATAGAATGCTGGAAGGTGCCTGGAGCAATCTCACTCAGGTTGCGAAGTAATCCCTTGTTGGTATTTGACAACTCGAAAAGTGTAACATTAGATGTAAATCCAAACATCTTTTCTATAATGTACATGAGCGGATAAGAGAGTAGCAGGAAGATGCCGTTTACAGTAAAGTAGGTATACATGCTGGTATCTACGTTGAACACCTGGTTGTCCTGCATCAGCTGAAGGGCAAGATATACTACACTGCTGGCTATAGTTACCAACAGGGCTGTGATGAATATCTGCGAGCGCTTGCTGAGTTCACGCAAACTGTAAATAGCAACAAGACCAGCTACCAGCTGTACGATGATAAACTCGTACTGGTACTTTACTGCTGCTGCACAAATGAGAATCATCGTAACGTGGCTGATAAAGGCTGTACGCGAGTCCATAAACACACGTACGAAGATGGGCGCCATGGCAAATGGGATGATATAGACACTGAAGAAATTGTGTTTCATCATGAGTGACACAAAGATAGGGAACAGCGTAATCATCGCATAAAGCATGGTAATGCTGCGCGGCTTATCAAAATAGTCTTTTCTGAAAAGTGAGAGATAAGAGGTAAACAGCATGACAAGAATGAAGATAAACAGTACCTGTCCGATGATAGTGGTTGTCAGTTCTTCCTGGGTAGAACTGCGGCGCTTCATCTCCTTATCGAATGAATTGAGCACCCGATAGGTGTTGTTCGTAATCACTTCACCACGATCCACAATCTTCTGTCCGCTCATCACCATTCCGCTTGCCAGTGGAATGCTGCTCATCATGTCGGCTTTCTCTGCCTCGCTTCTTTCCTTATCGTATATGACGTTAGCTTCAACATAATTGTTAAGGTTGCAACGGGATAAAAGCTGTCGCTGGGTTGCCAGTTTCTCATCGTAGAAGATGCGTTCGTAAGCGGCAATAGTAGAGTAGAACGAACCGATAGGTACGCTCTTCACATTCTTTCCGTTGATAATTCGTATCATACTGGTAGAATCTTTGTAGATACGATTATATTCCGTGGTATTGATGATGCCGGTCTGATAAAGGCGCTGAAGCTGGTGGGCTATGAGTCCCACATATTCTTTTGGCAAACCTGGTACACCTTGGCTGAAGTCGTGCAGGAAACGGCTCACCTGTTCGCTGCCGATGGATTCATTGACAGAATAATAAGGTTGGAATTGCTTCATCAGCGAATCCTGTTCACGCTTGATGGCTTCATCGGTCTTATAGATCGGAAAGTCAAATTTTGCGATGACGGAACCATACATCCATGGCTTTCCAACATCGTACCGGAACATCCTTCCTTCGTTGCGAGGAAGGAACCAAACAATGATAGCAACGGTAATTAATATCAAAACCGTTTTTGTGGCGAAATTGCGCCAATAGTTCTCTTCTGGGTTGTTAAATATGCTCATTTTCCTACTTTTTTCTTACTTATTTCGTTTTACAGTGCGAAAATACGAAAAAAAACGGCTATAATCGCAAAAAAAGATGTAAATTTGCAGAAAAATTTGAAAATAGCTATAAAAAGACATGGCAGATAGAAAAGTAAGGGTGCGTTTTGCCCCTAGTCCAACGGGTGCATTGCACATTGGCGGTGTTCGTACCGCTCTGTATAATTATTTGTTTGCTCGCCAACATGGAGGTGAGCTGGTGTTCCGTATTGAGGATACAGATTCTCATCGTTTCGTGCCTGGAGCCGAAGAATATATCCTGGAATCTTTCAAGTGGCTGGGTATCCAGTTTGACGAGGGTGTAAGTTTCGGTGGAGAGCATGGACCTTATCGCCAGAGTGAACGTCGTGATATCTATAAGCAGTATGTTCAGCAGCTCCTGGATAATGATAAGGCGTATATTGCTTTCGATACTCCTGAGGAGTTGGAAGCGAAACGTGCCGAAATCCAGAATTTCCAGTATGATGCTCATACTCGTATGCAGATGCGCAACTCTCTGACTCTTTCTAAGGAAGAGGTTGATAAACTGATTGCTGACGGAAAGCAGTATACTGTACGTTTCAAGATTGAACCGGGACAGGAAATTCACGTGAACGATATGATTCGTGGTGATGTGAAGGTAATGAGCGATATCCTGGATGATAAGGTGCTTTATAAGAGTGCTGATGAATTGCCAACTTATCACCTGGCAAATATCGTAGACGACCACCTGATGGAAATCTCTCATGTAATCCGTGGTGAGGAGTGGTTGCCTAGTGCGCCTTTGCACGTACTTCTTTATAAGGCTTTCGGTTGGGAAGATACTATGCCTCGTTTTGCGCATCTTCCTTTGCTTCTTAAGCCTGAAGGTAAAGGTAAGCTGAGTAAGCGTGATGGCGACCGCCTCGGTTTCCCGGTATTCCCGCTGGAATGGCATGATCCTAAGACTGGCGAGGTTTCTTCCGGTTATCGTGAGAGTGGCTACTTCCCAGAGGCTGTAGTCAACTTCCTGGCGCTCCTCGGTTGGAATCCTGGTACAGAACAGGAAATCTTCTCTCTTGATGAACTGGTGAAGGCTTTCGATATTTCACGTTGCTCTAAGGCTGGTGCCAAGTTCGACTTCAAGAAGGGAATCTGGTTCAACCACGAATACATTCTGATGAAGAGCGATGATGAAATAGCTAACCTCTTTGCCCCTATTGTTGCCAACAATGGTGTAGAGGAAACTCTGGACCGCGTAAAGCAGGTGGTACACATGATGAAGGATCGTGTGAACTTTGTCTATGAACTGTGGCCATTGTGTTCTTTCTTCTTCATTGCTCCTACAGAGTATGATGCCAAGACAGCCAAGAAGCGCTGGAAGGAATATTCTGCACAGCAGATGACAGAACTTGCTGAAGTGCTTGAAGGTATTGAGGATTTCTCTATCGAAGGTCAGGAACCTGTCGTGATGAAATGGGTAGAGGATAAGGGCTATAAGCTGGGTGATGTGATGAACGCATTCCGTCTGACTCTCGTTGGTGAGGGCAAGGGCCCGGGTATGTTCGATATCTCTGCCTTCCTTGGCAAGGAGGAAACTCTGCGCCGTCTTCGCAAGGCAATCGAAGTTTTGGGTTAATTCACAATAATTTCTCTCTGAATGGCTTTCTGCAGCATGTTGCTGAGGGCTATTCAGAGAGTTCACGTATTTATAGATAGTAACCAATATAAAGAAATATCATGATCTATAATATCGTAATATATTTCGTCCTTTGGGGCATAGCCATTGCAAGTCTGTTCAATGAAAAGGTGCGCAAGATGTGGCGTGGTGAGCGTGAGGCTTTCAAAATATTGAAGCAGAAGGTGGATCCTAACGCTAAGTACATTTGGTTTCATGCTGCATCGCTCGGTGAGTTTGAACAGGGACGACCTTTGATGGAACGTATCCGCAAGGACTATCCTCAGTATAAGATTCTGCTTACCTTCTATTCTCCTTCAGGTTATGAGGTGCGCAAGAACTATGAGGGAGCTGACATCATCTGTTATATGCCGGTGGATACTAGGTTGAACGCCATCCGTTTCCTTAGATTGGTATGCCCAGTAATGGCTTTCTTCATCAAGTATGAGTTCTGGTCTAATTTTCTTCATATCCTGAAATATCGCAACATTCCTACTTATAGCGTGAGCAGTATCTTCCGCGAGGATCAGGTGTTCTTCAAATGGTACGGCAGAAGCTATGCTGGAGTGCTGAAGTGCTTTACCCGTTTCTTCGTACAGAACGAAGAGAGTAAGCGATTGCTCGAAGGTATAGGCATCACGGCTGTGGATGTGGTAGGCGATACCCGTTTCGACCGTGTTCTCCAGATAAAGGAGGCTGCCAAGCAATTGCCGATTTGCGAGGCTTTCAGAACAGGAGTGGCTTCATCTCAGTCTGCTGATGTACCTCATCATGATTTCAAGGTATTTGTTGCCGGTAGCTCTTGGCCACCAGATGAGAATATCTTTATACCTTTCTTTAATGAGCATAAGGATTGGCGCCTGCTGATTGCTCCTCATGTCATCGCTGAAGAGCATCTGAAGTTGATTCTTTCTCTGATAAAGGGCAAGAAGGTGGTGCGCTATACGCAAACAACTCCTGAAGAAGCTGCAGAGGCTGATGTCTTGATCATCGATTGTTTCGGATTGTTGAGCAGTATGTACAATTATGGTGATGTGGCTTATATCGGTGGTGGCTTTGGTGTAGGTATTCATAACACCTTGGAGGCTGCCGTATGGAATATGCCGGTTATCTTTGGTCCGAACAATAAAAAGTTTCAGGAGGCTCAGGGCTTGCTGAAATCGGGTGGAGGTTTTGAAATCAATACCTATGAGGATTTCTCAAGCTTGATGAGTTCTCTGATGAATGATGAGACCTTCCTGAAACAGGCTGGCGATAAGGCTGGTGCCTTCGTGGCTCATTTGGCTGGCGCTACTGATAAGGTCTTGGCAAGTGTAAAGTTGTAATAGCTTCATTATATACATATATAAAAAGGTCTCATGAATGTTTTTCTTCATGAGACCTTTTCTTGTTTATGTATGTGCCGTAAACCAGGCATCCTGCCTTTATTTGATAATGCGGTAGTAATCCTCTTTTCTTGGTTTTACGGTATGAGGATGCGCAGAAGCATAACCCAAGGCTAAGGCTCCTACTCCCATCAAACCTTCTGGAAGATTCCAGTCTTTCATCAACTTCTTGCCTTCTTCTGATGCAAACATGCCGTCTTCACGGTTAATCCAGCAAGATGCAAGACCGATAGAGTGGGCAGCAAGCATCATATTGCCTAAGATAAGGCTGCCATCTTTCACACCGTTAACGTTGCTTTCTGGTGCCAGAACGATAACGATGGTTGGCGCTCCATAGTAAGGATCGCTTTCTACACCCATGATTTCTGCGTTCATCTTGCGAAGCTGGGCGCAAATCTCAGGATTCTGAACGGCAATGATGAAAGGCTCCTGGGTTCCATGACCTGTTGCTGCCCATGTGCCGGCTTCCAATACCGTCTTCAACTCTTCGTCGGTAATCTGATCTGCCTTGAAGCGACGAATGCTTCTTCTCTCCTTAATGGCTTTCAAAACTTCATTTTCCATCTTATCTTGTTTTAAACATTTTATTTAGAAATCTTTTCTCTTTCTTCGCTCTTTTATGCAGGGCATCCGCTTAAATCCTCTTCATCCATATACTGGCTGAGAACCCGAGCAATGCGGATCAGACCCTGCATCAGGGTCTTGCGAGGACAGGCGATGTTGAGGCGCAGGTAGCCCTGGCCAGCCTTTCTGCCATACATCGTACCACTGTTGACGAATACCTTACCATCGTTCATCAGCTTTTCATAAGCCTCGTCGCTTGACAGTTCGAATGGCAGGATATCGAGCCATACCAGGTAGGTGCCTTCAAGGCGGGTAACGCGAACTTGTGGCAATTCGGTATTGAAGAATTCCTTTACTGCCTGATAGTTCTCGTAGAGATATTGGTTCAATTCATCCAACCATTCTTCTCCCTCATTGTAAGCTGCCTGGAGAGCGATGACGCCGAATGGGTTTACGTCACAAACCTCGTTGATGTTGATGGCACGGTTGATACGGCGGCGCAATGTTGCATCCGGACAGATAATGTTGGCTATCTGAAGTCCTGCAATATTGAATGACTTTGATGGAGAATTCAATACTACGCAGTTGTCACGGCAAGCTTCGCTGATGCTGGCAAATGGAGTATACTGATAGCCTGGCATGATGAGCTCGCAATGAATTTCATCTGCGATGACCTTTACCCCGTACTTGAGACAGATGTCGTTCATTCGCTCAAGTTCCTCTTTCTTCCACACTCTTCCGGCTGGATTGTGAGGATTGCAGAGGATGAAGGCTGTGGTCTTCTCATCGGCACATTTACGCTCGAAGTCTTCGAAATCTATCTCATAAGTGCAGTTGCCCACACGTTTCAGTTCGTTTTCTACTACTTCGCAGCCGCTGTTTGTAATGCAGGAGAAGAAGCAGTTGTAGACAGGTGTCTGTACCAATACCTTTTCGCCAGGCATGCAGATGGCTTTCAGGCAGCAGGAAATGGCTGGTACAACGCCTGAAGTATAGAGAATCCAGTCTTTCTCTATCTTCCACTGGTGGCGGCGGGAGAACCAGCTGATGATAGCCTCGTAATAAGAATCAGGTACGAGGGTATAGCCGAAGATGCCGTGAGCTACACGCTTCTGCAGAGCTTCGATGATGCAGGGAGCTGTCTGGAAGTCCATATCTGCTACCCACATCGGAATAACGCCGTCTTCCTTCACCAAATCCCATTTGTATGAGTTGGTTCCACGACGTTCGATGATTTCATCAAAATTGTATTTCATATTTGTTTTCTATCTATGTTGTTTCTTCTATCTATATAGGATAAATCTCTTATTTATATAGGATGATTCTCTTTTTCTCCTAATTGAAATCTTCGTTCATAGACTTTGAATCTCCGTTCAAAGACATTGAACGTACATTCAAAGCTTTTGAACGGCCGTTCAGTGTCTATGAACGGAGATTCCAGTTAAGTGTAAGAATAATTAGTTATGGGAACAATAAGTAATTTACTTGATTGTTGTCATTTCTGTAATTACCTCTTAAACTATTTCGATTTATCTGTGATTTCACATGCACCCTTTGGCGCTTTGGCAAACTCAGTATATGTTACGCTTCCCACTTCGTCTGCCTCGATTCTTCCGGAGATAGGGTTCTTGATATTGGTGATACTTCCCTTGATCTGTGCATCGATGTTGGTGCAATCCTCGAAGGCACGGTCGCATTCCTTATCAAAGGTGCAATCCTCCAGAGTTACATGGTCCATATAGCAGAGAGGCTGCTCGCCGCTGATGTGGCAACGTACGAACTTGATGTTCTTGCTGTGCCAGGCCAGATACTCACCATTCAGTTCCGAATCATAGACGGTTACATTCTCGCATTCCCAGAAACTGTCCTTGGTTGTAATCTTTGCGTTGTGAATCTCCACATTTCTGCAGTATTGGAATACATATTTAGAGTCGCTCTCAAGTCCGTCTACATAGATATTCTTGGAGAACATGAATGGATAAGTGCCGTCGTGGAGCTTTACGTTCTTCAGTTTCAGGCCATCTACCTTCCAGAAAGTCTCATCTGCATCTGTGATGTTTACGTTCTCCAAATCCAGATTTTTCATTTCGCGGAAGAACTTAGGCCCATCGATGGTGCAGTCTTTCATCACCATATTATTACTATACCAGATGGCCGAACGGCTTTCTGGGGCGAAGTAGCAGTCTGTAATAAGGGAACCGTCCACATGCCACCAAGGGTATTTGCCATAAAACTTGGAATGGTGGCATTCTATGTTTTGGCAGCACTTGATGCCCGATTCGCCATCTGTAATCGTAATATCTTCTAAACGCACATCGTGAGCACCGAAAAGAGGGCGCTCGCCCCCGAATGATTTGTTCTTTATTAATTCCATAATTTTCTATTATCCTTTTTTATTTGTTATTTCTGTGTGCAAAATTACAAAAATAATGCCAAATTCGTATAACCTGATTTACAGAAAAATGTAACGATATGGCGTATTTGGGGATAAATGGCCGCTATAGGGGAAAAATAAATGAAAAAAGGCTGAATCATGAAGCATTTTCACGATTCAGCCCTTATCGAGTTAACTTCTAAAAATCCGAAGCGGAGAATTACAAGTTAGGGTTCATCTCTTTCCACTCAGCTACTGGAGGAACGATGCCGAGCTCTACGATCTCATCGCGCATCTTGCAGAGGTGCTCGTAAGACTTCTGGAGGCTAGCGAGCTCTTCCTCAGTACCTGCAGGCTCTGTGAAGTGAACACCAGTCTTGTCGATAGTAGTAGGCATAGCCATCATTACGTTCTTGAAACCGAGCTTGTCGTGGTTTACATAGCAACCTGCTGGCAATGTGAACTTCTCGCCACCCATAGCAGCCTCGATCATCTTAACTGCGTTGTAAGCTGGGCTCTGGAATGAAGAACGGCCGCGGAGCTTGATGATGTTAGAACCACCCTGTACTGTGTGGTGCTTGATCTCTTCCCAACGCTCGTCAGAAAGACCCATCTCTGCCAATGGCTTGCCGTCAACCTTAACCTGAGAAGCAAATACAGCCATCTGCTCGCCGTGACCACCATAAGTGTGAGCGCCAGTAACCTTATCCTGCTGTACACCGAACTCGAGGGCCAAAGCCTGCTGCAGACGAGTAGAATCGAGAGCTGCGAGTGATGTCAACTGGTTTGGCTTCAAACCTGAGTGGATAAGTGCTGTAAGAGCTGTAACGTCAGCTGGGTTGAAGATAACAACTACGTGCTCAACCTCTGGGCAGTACTTCTTGATGTTGTCACCAAATTCAGCAGCAATCTTGCAGTTGCCCTTAAGAAGATCCTCACGAGTCATACCCTCCTTACGAGGAGCACCACCAGAAGAAATGATATATTTAGCACCAGTGAAAGCCTCCTCTGGGTTTACAGTATAAGTTACGTTAACACCTGGGAATGCGCACTGCTGAATCTCATCGAAAACACCATGTACACCTGGCTCGAAGATATCATAAAGACAGATGTTTGGAGTAAGACCGAGCATCAAAGCGCTCTGTACCATGTTAGAACCGATCATACCGCCTGCACCGACGATAACGAGTTTGTCATTTGTTAAAAAATTCATAACTACAATTCTTATTAAAATGTTTATAATCTTTTTCTCCTGAAAAATAGCGGAATGTATCTGGAATAAAGTTTGTAAAACTCCTTCTTTTTACTTTCCGACCGCAAAATTAATAAAAAGTAATGTAAATCGTGCATATTTTTGCGCTTAAATTTGTTGTTAATTCTTAAAAATGTTATCTTTGTAATCTCTAATTAGCAAAATGCATTATTTGGAGTTAAGTTAAACATTAAATTGCATAACAATTATGAATGAAATCGAATTACGTTTAGCTAGATTGAGGGAGTTGATGAAGCGTGAACATCTTTCTGCTTTCATCTTCCCTAGTACAGATGCTCATCAGAGCGAGTATGTTGCCGACCATTGGCGAGGAAGAGAGTGGATCTCTGGTTTTAACGGGTCGGCTGGTACTGCTGTCGTTACAATGAAATCGGCTGCTTTATGGACTGATTCCCGCTACTTCCTGGCTGCGGAAGAACAGTTGGAAGGTACTGAATATCAGTTGATGAGGCTGAAAATGGAAGGTACGCCTACTATCGCAGAATGGTTGGGAAAAGAATTGCAGGATGTTCAATCTCCTGAGGTTGGACTTGATGGCATGGTCAACTCTTATAATTATGTTAAAGATTTAAGCTATTCTCTCCGTAAACTCGGTGGAATTACGCTTAGAACTAATTTGGACCCTTTGGAACAGATTTGGGAGAATCGTCCTTCGCTTCCTGCAAATCCTGTAGAAATTCAACCATTGGAATATGCTGGAGAGACGCTAGCCTCTAAAGTGGCCCGTATCCGTAAGTCTTTGAGAGAACTTCATGCAGATGGTATGCTCGTTTCTGCTTTGGATGATATTGCTTGGACTTTGAATCTTCGTGGTACGGATGTTCATTGCAATCCTGTATTTGTAAGTTATTTGTTGATTGAGAGCGATAAAGTTTCTCTTTTCGTGGATGATAATAAATTATCTCCTGAAGTAAAACAGTATCTTCAAGACAATCAGGTTTCTCTCTATAAATATAATAAGGTGGAAAAATGCCTTGAATCATATTCGGAATATAATATCCTGTTAGATGGAGATGAAACGAGCTATTATCTGTGGAAAGCTGTAAAATGCCAGGAAATTGTTGCTGCTGGTTCTCCTATTCCGGCTATGAAGGCGGTGAAAAATAAAGCAGAAATAGAGGGCTACCGTAGTGCGATGCTTAAAGATGGTGTTGCTATGGTTAAGTTCTTGAAGTGGCTGAAACCTGCTGTTGAGGCTGGCGGACAAACAGAAATTTCCATTGATGAGAAATTAACATCGTTACGTGCCGAACAGAAACTGTTCAGAGATATTTCTTTTGATACGATTGCCGGCTATGCGCAGCATGGAGCAATAGTCCATTATGAGGCAACTCCTGAAACAGATGTCGTTCTGAAACCGGAAGGCTTGATTCTGATAGACTCTGGAGCTCAATACCAGGATGGTACTACTGATATTACCCGTACCATTGCTTTGGGACCTGTATCTCAAGAGATGAAGCATGTTTATACCTTGGTTCTGAAAGCGCATATTCAGTTGGAATTGGTTAAATTCCCCGATGGTGCATCAGGAACACAGTTGGATGCTGTCGGAAGAGAGTGTATGTGGCGTGAAGGATATAATTTCTTGCATGGTACAGGCCATGGAGTAGGTTCGTATCTCTGTGTGCACGAAGGCCCTCATCAAATAAGAATGGAGTGGATGCCTACACCTTTGAGAGCAGGAATGACCTTGACTGATGAGCCTGGTTTGTATCTGGCAGGTAAGTTTGGCGTAAGAATAGAAAATACTGTGCTGATTTCAGACTACATGTCTACTGAGTTCGGTAAATTCCTGCAGATAGAGCCTCTTACTCTTTGTCCTATAGATACAACTCCTATAGATGTTGATATGTTGTTGCCAGAAGAGATTGACTGGCTCAATGCTTATCATCATTCAGTTTATGAAAAATTGTCTCCTTTCCTTGATGAAGAGGAGAAAATATGGCTTGAAAATGCTACAAAACCCATAAAATGAACATTTTAGAGTAAAAAGTTGAAGAAAAACTTGGTAGTTTGATAAAATAGATGTAATTTTGCACCCGCAAATTGTGGCATTGCCATATTTCGCATTGAATAACATAAGTTTAACATAATAAATTAAAAGCAAAAAAATGATTATTGTACCAGTTAAAGACGGTGAGAACATCGAGAGAGCTCTCAAGAAGTTTAAGAGAAAATTCGAAAAGACAGGTGTTGTTAAGGAGCTTCGTGCTCGTCAGCAGTATGACAAGCCTTCTGTTTTGAAGCGTCTCAAGATGGAACACGCCATCTACGTACAGCAGTTGCGTGCAAACGAGGAATAAAAGTAAAAAATCCTCAAAAAATTTGGTAGTTTAAAATAATTTTCGTAACTTCGTTGCCGAAATGAAAAAGGTACGACGTTATGTTGAGTATAGATAAGTTCTTGGAATATTTGCGCTCTGAACTGAACAGGTCGCAGAGGACGGTAGAAAACTATCGCGAAGATTTGAAACTCTTTGAGCAGTATGCTAGGAACTTGTCTGAATCCTTCACTTGGGAATCTGTTGATTCTGATATGATTCGCAACTGGATGGAGCATATGATAGATGCAGGAAATAAGGCGACCTCGGTTAATCGCCGGTTGAGTGCTTTGAAAATGTTCTATCGGTTTGCTTTAGTCAGACATTATGTGAAATCGGATCCCGCTCATAGCCTCAAAGGACCTAAGGAAAGTAGACCGCTACCTCAATTCTTGAAAGAAAATGAGATGGATGAGTTACTTGACAGGAAAATGTGGGGCGATGATTATAATAATGTACGCGCACGTACTATTATAATATTGTTCTATGAGACGGGGATGCGATTGTCAGAGTTGATAGGACTTGATGTTGACGATGTGAACTTTATCAAAAAAGAGATAAAGATTACGGGTAAGGGAAACAAACAACGTATAGTTCCTTTTGGTGACGAGCTTAAAAATACTCTTTCAGAATATTTGGCTCTAAGAGCACAAAGGGTGATGGCTAAGTCTGGAGCTCTTTTGCTTGCGGATAAGGGCGGACGGATGAGTCCGGTTCAAGTCAGAGAAATCGTGAAGGAGAACCTTGCAAGGGTTTGCTCGTTGAAAAAGAAAAGTCCGCACGTGTTGAGGCATACGTTTGCTACTGCAATGTTGAATCATGGTGCAGGAATTGAAAGTTTGAAAAGACTGTTAGGACATGCGAAACTCTCGACGACCGAGATTTATACGCATACAACGTTTGAACAGTTGAAACGAGTTTATATTGAAGCCCATCCTCGGGCGTAACCTTTTAAAAATGGAGGTAACTATGGAAATTAAGATTCAGTCGATTCACTTCGACGCTACCGAGAAGTTACAGGCGTTTATCGAAAAGAAAGTCGCCAAGTTAGAAAAAACTTTTGAAGATATACAGAAAGTAGAGGTGCAATTAAAGGTCGTGAAGCCTGCTACTGCCTTGAATAAGGAAGTTCATCTGGAAGTTGCTGTCCCTGGAACCAAGTTGTTCGTAGAAAAGACATGTGACACTTTTGAGGAAGGAATTGACCAGGCAGTGGACTCAATGAAGGTTCAATTGACCAAATTTAAAGAAAAATCAAGGAATCGATAAAAAAAACTCGAAAAAATTTTGTTGATTCAAAAAATAGTTGTATCTTTGCAGCCGTTTTCCGGTAGATGGAAATTTAGCCGTATTGCGGCTGTAAAGATTGCCTCTTTAGCTCAGTTGGCCAGAGCACGT
>ULIZ01051444.1_pt1 | contig 41310 bp, 37 predicted proteins | sample 1950601 | NCBI WGS metagenome assembly ULIZ01 (sample SAMEA4835456, study PRJEB28245) | human gut metagenome | biome: gut microbiome; material: fecal sample | place: Denmark | collected 2008 | reverse complement strand
GCGGGTATTGTTGAGGTAATGTTTGGGGGGGCTTCCGGCGATGTTGCCGGAGGGAATGAATATTTTGCATAGACAAGATTATTGTCAGGTGGTATAACAAGGGTATCAGAGAAGTATAATTAATAAATTTTTAGGTATGAAAAAAAGAAAAATTTGGTTGTTAACCGGCAGCGTTTTTTTAGTTATTTCCATTATTGTCGGTATTCGGGTCGGAACTTCACCGTTGATTAAATCGAAATTTGGCACCGTTGAGTATTGTCTGGAAAAGAAAAACCATCGGGGATCCGAGGTGGATATTGACGGCGTAAGGTTTAACGGCAGGGTGGGGTATGATAATCATCCGCTTGCAATGCCGGCAAAGGGTGATTTGGCCAGTGCTTATGAGTTTGCCTGCGGTACAGTTTTGTATCAGGAATGGAACACCACTAGTGTTTTGTCTGAAAACGAAGCCAGAATCTGGATGTTTGTTTATAAAGATTTTGTTGTGTTTTTGTTATGGATAATGCTGACTTTGGGATGGACTTCATATCGGGAGAAAAATACGGTTCTCGATGATTGAAACAATCGTGAAAATCAGGAATACAGTTTAGTTCTGTATTCCTTTTTTTATTGTTTGAATTAAAAAATGCTTGATTTATTGTTTAATGTTGTGTATCAAATATACGCGGGCTCAAAAAGAGCTTCGCTTTTTGTAGGGGTATAGCTCAGTTGGTAGAGCATCGGTCTCCAAAACCGAGTGTCGTGAGTTCGAATCTTACTGCCCCTGCCATATTTGACAGGAGCCTATTTCAGCTAGTGCTGAGATAGGCTTTCTTATTGAAATAACTATGTTTTTTCCGTCTAATAAAATTTCCGAACAAAGCAATTTTAAAATCTTCTGTTTTTGCTCGATTTTCGGAAAATTCCAAATCTGGTCTGCGTGTAAAAATAAGCTGGCTAAGTATTTCAGCGTTATAAAGTCCTGTTTTGCTATATGCTGATAATTTAAAAGTTCTTCTTCAATTGCTCTTTTCTCTTTAGAAAGTTCTGTTAGTTTTTTGCTATGAAAATCTCGTGTAATACTAGCTTCTGCATACAGCTCATGCCATCTGGCCTCTTTGTCGTTAAAACTTGCAAGTTTCCGTTCCAGAGCTTTCTTTCGTTCAATTTCAATTTTATGGTCTTCGTAAATCAAATCATCAAGACAAACAACCATCTTTTCTAACACTCCTCTAGGCAGCGTTTTAAGAACGTTTAATGCCTGTATTATTTTTTCAACACCTTTTGCTTCGTTTACATGTGTCCCCTTGCATTTGGGGCAAAAAAGGTATTTATACGCGATTTTTTCTCCGCCTTTCTTTTTAGCAGGGTGAATGCTGATGTAAGGTGATATCATTGCACCGCATTTTTGGCATTTCATTATTCCTTTGAACAGATGTTCGTGCTTTTGTTCCTTATGATTTATGCGCCCTTCAAGAATTTCTTGGCACCGATTAAATGTTTTCCAGTCAATTAAGGTTTTGTATTGGTGGGCATAATAATCTCCTTTGCCGTACATTTCTCCGGCATAAAATCTATTCGTCAGAATATTTCTTATTGTTTGTTTATATAATTTTTTACATTTGGGCATTGTGAAGCCGATTTCCCGAGCCTTTTTTGTTATCTGTTCCAGCGTGTAGATGCCGCTTGCGTATTCTTTGAACAAAGCCGTTATAAGAAATCCTCTGTCGGGGTCAACAATAATATCACTGTTGCCTTTGCTGTCTTTTACATTTTTATAGCCGACAGGTGCTTTGTGAGCCCATTTTCCCTCTTTTCTCATCTGATTAAAACTGCGTTTAACATTGTCAGCGATACAATCTGTATAGTTTTCTGCCATCACGACAATCATTCTGTAGCAGGCAAGGTCAGAGCCGTTGGTGTCCTTTTTGATGACTCTGTTTTCTCTTGAAAAATGCAATTCGATTTTTCCTTCTTTACGAAGTTCTTCCAGTATCGGAACTTCTGAAACCCGTCGTTGCAGCCTGTCGATTTTGTCGCAGATAATGGCGATAGATTGTTTTTGGCGTTTTACCCAGTTAATCATATCATGAAATTGTTTCCGGTCTCCGTGTGTTGAGCTTTCTGTTACCTCAAAGGTTTTAATAATTTCTATCCCGATGCGTTCAGCGTATTTTTTAGAATTTTCTATTTGTGCATCTAAAGAATAGCCGTCTTCTTGTTCTCTTGATGATACACGTGCCCAAATGACACCTTTTGTTGCTTTAGTTTGAAGTTTCTTTGTTTGTCTTGGCATATTTTTTATCCTTTTAATCTGTCAGTTTTTTATATTAATGGTTTGTCAGGTTGTTAAAGTCAATGAAGGCCGGATTTGTTATCCAGCCTTCATTTGAAAGTTTTGTGAGCCTTATTGCCCGTTATTTTGGCAATGCTTCAGGGAGGTTTGGCATTTTTGCCAAATGTCTTTCTCCGTCAACTGTTCATAACAGTGCTCATAGATTTCACCATTGTGGCTGAATTTTCCGGCATAAAAAGGGTTTTGCAAAATTCGCTTTATAGCTTTAGTGTCCAGAGGTTTGCCGTTAACGGAAGTTAATTCAACCTCCCGGCTCCAAGCGACAAGTTGCCTGATACTGCCTCCATTTGCAAATTTCGTAAATATTTCTGCGACTAGCGGAGCTTTTTGTTTGTCCGTATAAATCCAAGCCTGCCCATATTCATCCGGTCTGTTTTCGTAGCCGAGAGGAGCATGCCCCGGGTAACGTCCATGTTCACAGCAGAACTTGTTTTTTAGCTTGGTAGTTTCTGAAATTTTCGTGGCCGTTTCTTCGGCGTCGGCAAGAAGTAAACGGAATTTTTTAATTTCTGTTGAACTGGAATCCTTTGTTAAAACCAATTTATCCAAGACAAAGTGAAGCTGTATTTTGCCCTGCCTAATCAAAAGGTCTAATTCCTGAACCTCGTTGAAGCGTCTTGACAAGCGGTCAACAGAGGCACAGACGATGGCTGTGCATCCACAAGATGCCGAGATATCATTTAACATTTTATGGAATTTGGGGCGATTTCCCCGTGTCGAACTTTCCTTGATAGAATAAACGTTATATTTCTCAAATCCAAGCTTGCGAATGTAATTTCGGCAAGGTGGTTCCTGTTGGTTCATTGAACTGTCAATGTCTTGCTTGGAGCAGGATGTTCTTAGTAATAAAACGGCAGCATCTGCCTTGGTTTCTTTAGACATATTATACCTCTATTAAGTTTATACTTTCGTTATTATCAATAGTTTTTTGTATTTGCCTGTAATGCTTAGTCAGCCAGTCTTCTTGCGGTTCAATCTTTTTGATGCTTCTCAGTAAGTCGTAGATTGCCGGTGATAAAACTTTGCCGGCGTGAAACCTGAATTCTCGCATTCCCATATCATCGAGTATGCTGACTAATCCGATAATTTGCAGGGCTTTCAAGACTTTGTAGCCTTGGTTGAGAAGTCTTTTGAATAAATCTGCTTTGACTTCTTGGCATAGCCACCGTGCCTTACAGGCCTCCATGAGCGTATTCCAGTAAAAGAGATTAACCTTGCGGCTGATTTCACTCCGAAACAGATTTTCAAAAGTTAGCTCAGGGACATTGATTCCAGCCTTGTTTAACGCTTGTCGGATGACGTCTGAATTGCCAAGTTGCACTTCAAAACGCAAGTATTGCTCGCCATCCAAAGATGCCCAATCCAGCAGTTGGGCATTTTCACCGATAGCCCGACGAGGGCTGTAGTTGGCTTTTTTGATATCTGCCAACTTATCGTAAAGAACAATGTTTCGGTGTGTTGACAAGAAGTGTAAAGCGTGACCGTCGTTTTGGTAGACAGCTTTACTACAATCCAAACGTTTGCTGATGTCCGCTTTCGATATTTCTTGCAGCAGCAAAGCCGGATTAATTTGAACCTTGCAGTTCTTGCCGTAGTCGACACGCACCACTTGTGCTTTTTTTATTTTTTCAGGTGGTACAGATATGCCTAATTCAAACAATCGTTTTTGCAAAACGGCAATGATTTCTTCAAAATCTTCATCGCAAACTTCTTCCAAATTATTCGGCGGCTGATTGATTAATTTCATGGCTGAAAATTCAATTTTTAGCTTTTGGCTGTATCCGCCTAATCGTCTATGACAGGTTACAGATAATCGGGGGTAATAGTGGGCTTGCTGTTCGATTTTTGTAGCAAAGTTGAAGCAGGTTACTGACTGAGCCGTTCCCATATTGTGCAAAATATCAAGACTGGGCGAAAATCGCTCAGGCCTCAGTATGTCATCTTGTTCGTATGGAATAAGCAGTACAAAAGTGTCTGCGACATTATTCTTGTTCATCTTTCTCACCTCCATCTTTTGGTGTGTTTATCAATTCTTTCAGCTCGTTATTTTCTTGAACCGTATCTGACAACAGCTTGGCAATTTGAAGTAAAGCATCACCTGCCTCGATGGTTTCTTTTTCAGAAAGCCCGGGGCAAATTTTACGAATTTCTGCGTAATATATTTCTAGGTTTTGCGTCACTTCATCTTTCCTTTTGGCCGTAGGTGCCTACAGCTAACTTTTTGTTATGGCGTAAGAATAACCCGTGACGTGCGCTTTGTCATTTGAAGGAAAGGGAAAAGATTGCTATCATTTTGGAAGAAAAATGCCAAATCGTGGAACATTTTTGAAATGACCCAAAAAAAGGCCTCAAACATGAGGCCTTTGGGTGCGAATCGCTTAGTCTTTTGCGGGAATTATATCCCGAATGTGTTCCCGAATCGTTCGTTCGGTGGGATATGAAGAATTAAAGGCATTGAATACCCCTCGAATTTCAATTGTTGCCTGATTTAAGTTATAGCCGGCTTCCCGAAGTTTAATGGCGAAAACACGGTAAGCTTTTTTGATGTCGCTTTTGCCGTTTTTTTCCTCGATTTTATCCGATAGAGCCTCCTCAGCTTCTGTCATATCCATGTCGTCTGCCATTTTTAGCAGTTCCAGTTCTTCGAAATCGACGACGACAAAGGCAAAGCCTTCTGTTGCGAAAGATGGATGCCCATCAGCAGCATTTGTACAGAGGGGACCTTTTAACACAAGGCTGTGTTGCCAGTCTATTTCATAAGCCGATAAATCGGCTGGTAATATCTCTCGCCCAAGAGAGATATTGTTAACCGGGTAGCGGTGAGAAAAATAATAATTTTGTGTTTCGACGTCAATCCATTCGTTGAATGGGTATAAAATTTCTTTGCCGTTTTGGGGCGTGACTTTTAAAAAATTGTCGTCCATTGATGGAACGTCATTTATTTCAATTTGACCGGAAATTCCGTAAAGCTTTAATAAGCCTTTTTCAACGTAAGATCGGATGGCAACTTTGGCTGCGTTTATTTCTTCATCGTCAAAGAACGGTGTACGTTCTTTGTCTAGATGATAGGGTAATGGTAATGTTCCATTTGTATAAAATTCAAGAGCTTGTTGAAGGCTTAATATTTGATTTTGTTTTTTCATTTAATTTCCTTTCTTAAAATATTGCATTTTAACGGATGGCACTACAGCCGTGGAAATTAAAAAAATCATGAGAATCCTAAGCTGTAATGCTATAGGTTCTTCATGATGTTTTAACAAGCAGCAAGACCTGAATATGCTTGACCCGATGGGATTTGTCGCAAAAATAACAAAAAATTTTTCATTGTCAAGGGCACTTTTACAAAAAAGTAGCCCCGAATAAAAAATATCCGAGGCTGCTTTGTTTTAGCGGTTTAACGCTTAAAATTTATACTTGGCGTTAATCAAGCCTGTGTGGTCTTGGTAGTCCTCACGGAATTTGCCTTCGTAACCAAGTGAGAGTTCGACATTGTCGTTGACTTCTGCGGTTACGCCAGCACCAAATTCCATTCCGAAACGGTCAAGAGCTTCACCTTCAACCGCATAAGCTGAACCATTAGCCAAGGTTACGACCGAATTAACATCATCGTTCATCAGGTCATAGGTTGCGGCAATACGGGCTTCCGGCTTAATATTCATACCATTGGACAATTCAAAGTTCTTGCTGATTTTCGCACCGATGACACCGGTTAAGATATCGCTGTCATTGCCGGAAACCTTTTGGTCGGCAGAATCTTTATAAGCGTCCTGCTTGATGTGAACGTAACGCAAGCCTGCTTCCGGTGTTAAACCAAAGCCTTTAACTTGCATATCATAACCGGTCATGGCTTGCAAACCAAAGGTGTCTGCATCATAGTCGGCACTAACGCCAACACCTGATACATTTTTATCTTCGGAATAATCAGACCAACCATAGGAAGCAATACCGTTAATATACCAATTATTTGGCTTATATTCACCATAAACAAAGGCGGTATGCGTATCAACATCGGTACTTCTCATAAAGCCGTCAATATCCGTGTTTGTGTAAGCATAACCGACACCAACCTTAGTATCATCGGTTACAAACTTCTCAGCACCGAAAGCAATACCGGAACTGTCTGCGTCAAAACCTTTGGCTTTTGAGGTGTCGTCCAGCTTGGATTTATTGAACAAGCCCTGAACCCACATTGCACCACGTTTGAAAATATTGTCACCGGAAGCCATACCTTCACCGCCGGTTGAGATTGAACCACCTGTCAGACGGGTTGATACAGCACCAAAGACCTGATTGGCTGTTTCAGTTTGGGTTTTCTGAACCATTGGTGCAACTTCAGGGGCAACTGCTGTCAAAGCATCAACATAAGCTTTCTGCTCGGCAGTATTTGTACTGTTGGAAAGTTGTGCTAGTTTTTCTGTAACTGCGGCAGCAACCGGAGAACTGGTTGATGCACTGACACTGTCCCAAGCCTCGGCTGTTCCGGCATTGTTGGCTGAACCACCAGCATCAACAACGGCATCTGTGGCCGAGCCTACAGCTTTAACCTCAAAAGTTCCGTTACCATTGTCTTTAAATTCGTAACGGGAATTTTGGCTCAGGTTGGCAAATTTTCCGTCAACTTCTGCTTCAGCAGAATCAGCACCATTAAATAATTTAAAAGTAGCCGTTTCGCCTTTAGCCAAAGCAGCGCCGTTTAGGGTCATGTTCAAATTTGTGCCGTTTTCACTGATTTTGATGTAGTTGGCTTTGATTTTGCCATAAGTATCTTTGTCAGTTACCGTAAAGGCCAAAGTTGAATTATCAGCAAAGAAAACACCTTCGCCGTCTACTTTATCTCCTGTTGAATGCAGGGTTTTGTCGCCGATATCAAGTGTTGAACCATTGCCAACCTGAACTGTTGTGATTGTGTCTGTCGGCTCTTTGTCAAATGTCAATGTTCCCTTATTGATGGCTAAGACATCCAAAGCTCCGATATCACCACTAATGGCTTTGCTTAAAGAATGGCTGTCTTCAAAAATCAGGCTGACGGCTTCAACATTACCGTCAATTTTGGCACCGGAATTTTGAAAATGAATTTTGCCTTCATCATTTCCACCAATATTAGCAACCAGCTTGCCACCCAAATTGATTTTGGTATCATTACCGGAAAGCTTCAAAGTTGCTTTTCCTTTTGTGTCATCATCGCCCATACCGAAAGAGTTGTAAGCTGATAATGTTGAACCGGAAGCAATATTAATTACCGTCCCATTAGCGATTTTGATTTCACCTTCAGAGCCTAGTGATGCAGAATGTCCATTAACATTTATTGTTCCTCCCGTTATGTTAATGTTTCCTGCAGCTTGAGGTTTTTCAATCGGTGCTCCGGTTTCATCAGTTAAGTCATAAAAAGTATCTATTCCGGTATCATCGCCATTCATATTGATGATGCCACCACTAATATTAATATCTTTGGCAGCCCAAAGAGTGGAAGATGAGTCATCGTCGCCGTTATTCAAGTTTAGAGTTCCTTCCGTCATGGTAATACTGCCTGCCCATGCGTTCAGCGATTTTCCTTCCATTGTGGTTGTACCGCCATTAACGGTAATATTTTTTCCAGCATCATAATTAAGATAGCTGTCAACAGAAACATCCTGATTAATGGTGTTGTTTCCACCAGAAATGATGACATTATCAGTATAGTGATCTTCCAAAACCGTATCTGAATTAATAGTTACATCTGCATAAGCATTGCCGGACACTGCAAGTGCCACCAATGCCGTTGTCATTAATAAAGTTTTTTTCATATGATTAGACTTCCTTCTTCTTTAATTGCAATTAAAAGAAAACCACCTGTATTAAAGGTGGTCGGAGAGTTCATCAATCATATAGTCGTAAATGATTCTTTTAACCTTTAGAGCCATATTCTTTCAGAGATAGTAATATGGTTCCTGAACATACGCTAAAAGCTTCCCGACCATATTGCTATGTATCGGGGATATATTTACTGTCGGCTATGATGAGTAGCTGACAATATGACGATGTTATATCCAACACCGACGACTATAAGAGCCGATGAAAGCCCCGTACCACTAAAGGTACTAAGCTCAGAAAATTCCGAGCCTGAATTTATATTATAACGCCTTTTGAAGACAATCAAGCTAAAAGTCAAAAACCCTCTGGAATTTTTATAAATAAGCCGATATAGTTGCCTTATAAAGGGTTTAAACGTATGATAAAAGTATTAATAACTCTGCTGTTTCTGGCCGGTTGCTCAACAATCACGGCTCCGGCTGATTTTGTGCATAAAGAAATTGAAACAAGAGATTTTACGATTGCAACGTGGCAAAAGGTTACCAATCCGGCCGCTCCCTATAAAATATATATTGAAGGCGATGGCCATGCGTTTAATTCCCATGGCAGAGCAACACAAGACCCGACACCTCGCGGAACATTAGTCAGAGAGCTTGCTTTTGGTGACAAAAATCCGAATGTTATTTATCTTGCCCGTCCTTGTCAGTATGTCAAAAGTCCGATTTGTTCAAAAAGACATTGGACAACCGCCCGCTTTGCGCCGGAAATTATTAATGCAGAGTATGAAGCAATAAAACAGATTGCCGGTGATAAACCGGTTATTTTGATTGGCTTTTCAGGCGGTGCTCAAGTTGCGGGCTTAGTTGCGACGGCAAAAACAGGGGTGAATGTGAAGAAAGTTATCACGATTGCCGGAAATCTCGACCATCTGGCGTGGACACAATATCACAATCTGCCGCCGCTTAATGAATCAATGAACTTAGAGAGCTACCGCAAGCAGTTTGCTAAAATTCCGCAGATTCATTATGTCGGCAGCAATGACGAGGTTATGCCGCCGATATTGGTTCGGGAGTTTATCAAGGACGATGATTTAATTATTGAAGTTGACGGAGCAAGCCATAACGAGAGTTGGGGAAAAATTTATAATAAAGTCTGGAGCGAACAGTGAAAAAGACCGTATGCTTATTAATTTTTCTGCTTTTATCCGCACCTGTTTTGGCTTCTGACAGTTCAACCGTGATTATGAACGTCAAAACCTATATTTATCACAACCCAACCTGCAAATGGGCAAAACGCTGTACCAAAAATTGTATCAAAACCACCAAAGACAAGGCAAAATCACAAGGTGCCAGACCTTGCAAAGTATGTGGCGGCTAAAACCCATTATATAATTTAAGTTTTATAATGAGTCCTTGTTTTTCAAGCGTTATAAGGCTTTGAACCTGGACTTTTATTTTATACTCATTATAATTTATAATGTAGATTCAATAACATAATAAGTTTAAGGCTAAAAATGGCACTCAATAAACAGGCAAAAATCCTGACGATAAAGCAGCAAGAGCTTACGTTGGGTTACTTGGAACGGACTAGATACCCGCTCCGCAACAAAATTATCTTTATGCTGAGTTACAAGGCAGGGCTACGAGCAAAAGAAATTGCGAATTTGACTTGGCTGATGGTTTGCGACTCGGAAGGGCAACTAAGTCACGAAATCAATCTTATTAATAAGGCATCCAAAGGCAAACAATCCGGCCGGACAATTCCCATGCACAAAGATTTAGCGATTTTACTGACGGAATTGTTGACTGAACAGAAGAAAAATGAGCATTTTGCGTTGACGAATCGAATCATCACGACAGAACGCGACAACAAAACCAACCCGCAGGTCATTGTCAACTTCTTTTATAATTTATATAAGGAAATCGGCTTTGAGGGCTGCTCTTCGCATAGCGGCCGCAGGACTTTCATCACCACCGCCGCAAAAAATATCAGCCTAGCCGGCGGAACTTTAAACGACATCTGCATGTTGGCTGGGCATTCCACTCTTGCACCCACCAACGCTATATTGAATACAACACCGACGCTCAAAAGAAAATTGTCGAGATGGCTTGAATTTTTAGCTCTAGCTCTTGACAAGGCTTTGTACAGATTCCTACATAAGATATGGGTAAAATAATGAAAGTAACAATATGTCACAGAACAAACAATCCTCTGATAATAAAAATGCAATTCAAAATGAAATTTATGCCGGGAAGCAAGTTGAATGGTACTCAATTATTACTAATGCCGCAGTTAATAGCATGATGGAAAGAGATAAACAACTTTTATATTTGTCATCTGCAGCTTTGGGATTTCTTAGTTTACTAATTGAAAAAGTCACTTCTTTATCAGCCTTTTTATTATTAACCTCATCGGGAATTGCCTATCTGTTATGCATTATTCTTTTATTACATATTTTTAATAAAAATGCCGATTTAATGGATGATTTATTGCTTGAGAAAAATTGTGACCGGCTTACGATTTATATGAAAAAAGTCGATACAATCATTTATTGGCTCTTTATATATGGTGTTGCTTCTACATTTATTTTATCCATGAACAGTATTAACTTCAAAATTATAATTGGAAACTAAAATGAGTGATAAAAATAATCTCCAGATGGCTCAAGATAGCCTTGCCTGTCTTACCCAATGCCAAAATAGTGCGTCTAAAGTTGTGAAATTTAATCCAAAACCTTTGGCAGAATCTTTACAACCTGTAAGTCACATGGCTCCCCAAATATCAGCAAAACTCCCTAAAGAAACATCATCAAATCCTCATGCTGCTGCTATTTCTTGTCCAACAGCTGAAAAATAATATATGAATGAACAATCCTTAAGTTACTTAAGGATTGTTTTGTTATTCACTTCTATTTTGGAGTGTTAAACTTCTTGCTATTTACTTAATCATACACTCTTAACGAATGTAAATAGGCTAAATTATCTTCTCAAACCTTTCTGCCAGTCTATAAGTTCTTGCCTTTTTTGATTCATTGGCATATTGCAAAAAACCTTCGGAAATCCATTGACGAAGCAAGGCTCTGGCAGACTGGGCAGAAACACCTAAAATTTCTGCGATTTGCGTACTATTGATTTCCTTAAATTCTGCAAACAGTTCTAAAACCTTTCGCTGCTTAATATCAAGTTCCCGCAACAAGGGGCTTTTATCTGTCGTAAATCCTTTGTTTTTTTTATCTTTGGCATGTTCATTAACCTTATCAAACGCGTCAGCCACACCGGCAACAAAATACTCCAGCCAGGAAGTTATATCAGCCTCATGCCGTCCGTAATAATAATTATGATGCGGATGTGTCTGCAAAGCATCATAATAACGGATTAAATCTTTGGCATAATATTCTTCCAATGAGTAAATACCTTTTAGCCCGTAACCACCTTTACGCATAATAAAACTGGTCAAAAGTCTGGCGGTTCGTCCATTCCCGTCATAATAAGGGTGTATTGTCACAAACTGATAATGAACAATGCCTGCCACTAACGGCACTGGCAAATTTCCGGCACTTTGTACCCATTGGCAAAAATCCAGCATCATCTCTGGCACATCTTTAGCTTCCGGCGGCAGGTAAATTTTAGCATCGGTTTCGCTGTCGTAAATCGCATTCTGATTATCCCGATACGGAATTATGCTTTTGCTGGCTTCTACCAAGCTGTGAATATTGGCAATCAGCCTTTCATCAAAAGAACGATTGGCGACAACAGCTTCTTCCATGGCGTTCCATGCCTTATAATATGCCTTGACTTCCTGCTCGTCTTTCTCTCTCTGCGGTAGTTTCCGCCCCTTGAGAGCTTCGGCAACTTCTTTTCCAGTCAGACGATTTCCTTCAATCTGCGTTGAATAATGAATTGTTGCAACTTTGGCACTTTCCCGTAATGATAATAAAAGCTGTGGCGATATAGGCTGATTTTCAAATTGCTGTTTAATAACCTCAATTTTCGCCAGATTTGCAAGCATTTGAGCTGTTACTGTATATTTAGGACTGAAAGCCATGATAAATTCCTTAACATTATTTCAACATTAAAATAATATTATTTAAATATTAAATCAACATTAAAATACGTTATTCGTCTTTATCAGCTCTTTCAAAAACAGTTCCTAAGACTTCAAGATTTTTGATTTTAGCCTTTAGCATTTTATTTTGCATGGTGCGAAGCGTGTAAAAATTCTTGCTTTTATTAGCTTCCATAGTTCTGACGACAAGCTCAACTTCTCTGCCTGTATAGCAACGCATTATACGGCTGGTTTTATCGGCTAAATATTTATGAGCAAAATACAAGGCTGTGGCATCTAAGCAGATGTAATAATCTTCAATCATTTTTATTTTCCTTTGTTATGGCTTATATAATAAAAATATTGAAAATCAGTCTTTTTTAGCCATTATCATCTGCCTTAAATCATCGTCCATGCTCTCAATAATAAGATGCATTTCTGCTAATTCATCGGGGTATTTTTTCCTAAGGTCATAAAGTTTGGTCTGCCACGTTTTGCAAAGTCGTCATTTTGGCGACTTTTTCTTTTATTTTCAATGGTTTAAGCGATTCCGTGTGAGGTTATGATGATAAGCGCATTTTCGGGTCATTACACGGACTTTTATTTTCAAGTTTCTTTATTTTACAAATATTTAAGCCAGTTGGAATCCTATCAGGTTTCGGGATAGCTTTTTACTTTAGATGGGTAAAATAATTTGTATTTGGTATTCGTTTATGTTATTATTTAATCTATAAGTTTTGCTGCTCGGAGGTTGGAATGTCATCAATAGAAATAGGCATGAGAACAGATAAAACCGAGGCTAATCCTTATGGTTATGTAAAAGTTGCTTTCATACCAGAGGATGAGGTTTGTGTACTATATTTAGGTGGAGATGGAACAGATACTGATCGAGCGGCGAACGGGTATGCTAAGATTATTGAAAACGAAATATTGGCAGATATAGATGCTAAGATTCCCGTATATAGTATTAAGTATAATTTTGATGGGCATAAAAAACTGTAGCAAGGCAGATTTCTAATATTAAGCACCGTGCGGAGGTTTTGATAAGTCAGGCAAAAATAGATGAAATTGTGCAAAAAGCGACAATAGACGAATATAATCCTCAATATGTGGATAGTTTATTTGAAAAGGCAATACTTCCCAGAATTTCTTCATTAAATGGGAAAGAAAAATTATCTGTGGAAGAAGCTTGTAAGAGGATTAGAAAATTAAATATTGTGGCTCATTGTCATGGTGCTTATGTGGCTTTGAAATTAGAAGAAAAAATGCAAGCCAAAATGAATGAGCTGGGATATAGCAATGAAGAGCGCAAGCAGATACAATCTCAAATGCTTGTTGTGGCACACGCACCGGCGTGTGTTCTGGGATTGTCTAAATCACAGTTTGTGAGTTTTAAGTCGGTGTATGATTCCGGTACGCCTCTGAAAGGTAATTTTTTTGATGTTTATATTGAGAATAGAAAATGCGAAGAGCGTAAACGATTTGCTGCTGAGGAAAACAAGGATGAAACAAAGATAAAAGAAAACCGCTGGTTTGATTTTGAACCTTGTTTTTTTAATAAGAAGCAAGGTAATTTATTTATGATAAAGCAAAAATATAAGTGGGTTGATGAGGAAGGGCCATTTATGATTAATAGCGATGAACATAATAATGTGCAGTATAAAGATGCAACTCAAACCAAAGAAGGGAGACTGTTAGGGTGGTTTTCTAAGAATATTCTGCAAAACGGGATAAAGAATGCGTTGCAGCAAGATAGTGAACATATAGCATTGCCGCCGCTTGAGGAATTGATTCTAGATGATAATCCTCAAACGAGAGAAAAAGCCTTGGCAGTATTTGATAAGATGAAAGCTAATGGTTTAAAGTTTAGAAACGAAATTTTTATAAAAGCTAGGGAATATCATAAAAAGACTGTTCAGCGGTAGATGTAAAAAGTTCGTGTATTTTGCCCTAAGTTTCCTGTTATGTAAGATAAAACTGTCAAAAAAAGTTTTTTATTATATATCAAACACTTAGTATCTGGAAACTCATTCGTCAATCCGGGCGGTGAATGATTGTTTGTTGCTAAATAGCAGTAATCGTTATAAGTTTAACAAATAAATGGTTAGAACTCAGGATATCCAATATGAACTATAATGAAGTGACTATTATAAACGGAAAACAAATTACACTCACACCGAAAGAACAGAAAGAAGTTGGGACGTTTCATAAAAGTCGTATAGCATTTGCTATTCTGAGTGATGGAAAATGTGCCGTGAATATTAAAGATATCCGGGAGCATAGAGTGTATCTTCAAGAAGATTTCGGAATATCTTTTGAAGAATTTGAAAATTTAGTAAGGGGCTACATCAAACCGGGGAGAATTGTTTTTTATAAGACATCCGGTTTTTATCCTATTGATAATATATCAGAAAAAATTCTTTCAATTGTTTCTGAAAAGGCTTTAGAATTCTTTGGATCTGGCAAGTATGAAATTTGGAATGGCCTTAAAATTGGTAAATTTGGTGAAGAATGGCAGCCAATACAAAAACATGGATTTGTTTTGATAAAATAGAATAAGGGATATACGGTTCGTGCATTGTATCGGGCAGTCACTTAAGATATTGTATTTTAGGAGATTAAGATTTAGTTTGTTATATCATCGGTAATAAATTTGTGAGGAAGGGCAAAGATGAAAACAATTCGGTTATTATATCCAGACTATGTAAGCGGGGGTTTGGACACTTATTATTTCGGTGCAAATTTGTTGTCTCATATTTTACCTGAAAATGATAAGCAGCCTTTAATCAAAGTGGAAATTACACCTCCTGACGGTACGGTTAAACAGATAAAAGACGGTATTTATGCTAAAGATGAGGTTTTAGCGGGAATTAAGGATGCAATGGCAAAAATCGAAGCTGAAGATCCTGACAAAATAGTCACTATCGGCGGTAATTGTATGGTCTCCCTGGCTCCTTTTGATTATTTGCACGGAAAATATAAAAATGCAGGCATTATCTGGATTGACGCTCATCCTGATGTTTCTACTGCGGAAAATGGTTACCCCAATGCTCATGCAATGGTTTTGGGTGCGTTAATGGGATATGGCGACAAAGCTTTTTCTGATATGATGAAAAATGAGAGGTTTAAGCCGAGCGATGTTTTGTATGTAGGTCTTCAGGGGCTGCATGATTATCAAAAAAAGTTTTTGGATGATACGGGGGTAAATTATAAAGTTCAGACTGATGCGTTTGTTTCTGAAGAAGATATCTGCGCATTTGCGAAAAGGTTTGATTGCGTTTTGGTGCATTTGGACATTGACGTATTGGACGAGCGCGTGTTCCATTCAACTTATTTTGCCAATCCGGATTTGGTCGGAGACGGTGCCGGGGGCGGTAAAATGACAATGGAGAAGCTTGCAGAAATTCTTTGTTGCATTGCGAATAATTCCGAAACTGTGGGCTTTACGATTGCGGAGTATCTTCCGTTTGATGAGCAGAAGCTTAATAAAATGTTTGCCGGACTAGATATATTTACGAAATAAAACGCTGCGGAGCTATGCCGTTTATGAAGCGTTGCAGCTTAGAAAAAAAGAAAACCATTGTCTTACAGGCAATGGTTTTTGTAATTTGCATTACTACGCCAGGATAGGAACGGTCAGTAAACCGCCGTCGTTCCTGTCTACGAAAAAGACCTCAGAATCATAAGAAATTTTGGCAAAGCGATGGTCTCTGACTCCGTTTGAAAATATTTGAAGCGTAACTTCAAAAATATCTTCGTCATTTTGAGGATTGGAGAGGCGAAGTTGCTGCCGCATTATTTCTTTGTAGTTTGTCGTGTCTTTTTCACGCAGGACTACAATTTCGGCATCTTTCTCGGCAAACGTTTCCAAGATGCCGACAAGGGTTTTGAAGTAGGCGAATTCAAAAGACTCTTGGTTGGCGGGGAATTTTATCAAGCTGAAAAACTTGGACAGTTCAACAGGCAACTCCGCTTGTAACTCACTCAGTTTTTTCCTGATTTTTTTCATAAAAAAATATGTTTGGGGATTAATAATAAATAAAAAATTGTTTTTGCTTTCTTCGTTTGTATTACAAGCCTGTCGGTTTGTCAATTTCAAACGTCTTCTTCGGATAAACGGCGGACTGACGACGTGGATATAAAAAAGATTGATAAATACGGAGCCGGGATATATAACAAAAGCGTTTTATCGGTTATTTATATATTATAATTATAAACTCTATTATTTATGTACATGATTATTCAAACAGCTCTTGTAGCGAAAGAAATTTTTTTAAAAGAGCTCGGTTCGGTGATTCCCCGTTTACAAGACGAGAAGACACTGCCTGTTTTAACCTCTTTTGCAATGGACAGCACAACTTTGTATTCTTGGGTTTGGCTGTTGTCGTCGGGAAATTGTCTTTATCTGTCATTTACGTTCCATGATTGGAAAATTGGTTTGTTGTCCGGTTATCCGGCAAAGCTGGAAGTTATTAACGACTCTCAAATTTTTGAGCAAGGCGGCGTGGTTTTGGAACTTTGCTCCAGCTGGGAGCTTCCGATTGAAGATGGCGATTGGTTTTCTTTGATGGGGGGAACATATGTTGTAAAGATGTCCGAAATGATTGTCGTTTCTATGGTTGACAAATTCAGATTTGTGCACGACTGTGGTAACTGGGTCATATCCGGTTGTCGGGTGGCGGTTATTCTTTGCAATTGGGAACTCAGCCGAGAGAATACCGGAATGAGGCAGTTATATGTGTGGCGTGATTTTTTTGTTGAGGGAAAGTTTCATAAAAAGGTCAAGCAATGGGTAATGTCAATTCCTGAAGATGCAAACGAGTTATCGAAAAACTGTTGGAGCTATTTCGACTATCCGGTTGAGCAATCCGAGATTGAGGAATATGTTGAGTCTTCAGATGACGATTATTCCGTCAAATGTTCGGTCTACGAATTTTTCGGAGGAAAAAAGCTGGTTCGCATCAGCAAGCTGACTGTTCCGCGAGCGGAGACAGCGGTTGAGCTGGACGTATACGGGGTTTTCGGTATCCTGAGAGGAAATTCGGTTGCGGATCAGGATGATTTTATTCGTGAAACAGACTTTTGCGGGCACTGAGCTACGCTTAAAAAACTCTGAGTTTGGACTCAGAGTTTTTTTGTAAACAGAGGGCGTTGTATCTGAAGGGCGATGAATGTCACCGGCCGGGAGAAGATGGCCGGCATTTTCGGGCAATGACCGAAGACGGCCAAGATTATTTGAGTAAACCAGGAATATATTTATTGACATACAAAAAATAATTTAATATGTTGGCGGCATTGAGTCAGGATGCATCGAGCAGATACGGTTTGCGTATTGCATGGTGCGTTCTGTCGTTTTCTCACCTGACTAGCAGTGAGTTGTTTTTTTAATCAATTTTTTGTGATTGGATAGGATCCATGGCGAAAATCAGTCCGATACAGTTTTTTAGACAAGTTAAACAAGAGGTCAAAAAGGTTACCTGGCCGACCAAAAAAGAAGTGATTCAAACCTCTCTTATGGTTATTGTCATTGTGGCCATTGCAGCGACTTTTTTCTTCTTTGTCGATCAGATCCTCGGTTGGGTTGTTAAATTAATTTTTGGTCTTGGAGTTTAGTTTTATGGATGCTCGTTGGTATGTAGTTAATGTTCACTCCGGCTGTGAGAAGAAAGTTGCCGAATCTATTAAAGAACAGGCTGTTCTGAAAAAAATGGAAGATCGTATTTTCGACGTGATGATTCCGACTGAACAGATTGTCGAAGTAAAAAAAGGCAGCAAGGTCAGCAGTGAACGCAAGTTCTTTCCCGGATATATTCTGGTCAAGATGATTATGAGCGACGATGCCTGGCATTTGGTTAAAGATAATCCGAACGTTACCAACTTTTTGGGCAGCCGCAATAAGCCGCAGCCGATTACCGAGGCCGAGGCTCAGCGGATTATGACCCAAATGCAGGAAGGCGTCGAAAGACCGCAGACTGTGGTTAACTTTGAGGTTGGCGAGCAGGTTCGCGTCTGCGACGGTCCGTTTGCTTCTTTCATTGGTTTGGTTGAAGAAGTTGATGCTGAAAAATCCAGAGTTAAAGTTTCGGTTTCGATTTTCGGACGTTCGACTCCGGTGGAATTGGAATTTTCACAGGTTGAAAAGGTTTAGCCTTAAGCTTGAGTGCAAAGATATAGTGAAAAACCGGTTTGTCTGTCGGGACAAACCGGTTTTTTATTGGAAATTTTGACGGTAATCGTTTCTTTTTATTTGCAATTTTTTAATCGGGGGTTAAATTAATGACAAATTAATCAAAAGCGAGGATGGGATGTTCAGAAATTTTATCAATGAATTTAAGAAGTTTGCCATGCGCGGCAATGTTATCGATATGGCTGTCGGTATTATTATCGGTGCGGCATTTGGGAAAATCGTCGACTCTCTGGTCAAAGACATTATTATGCCGCCGATAGGCCTGCTGCTTGGAAAGGTTGATTTTTCAAATTTGTTTTTTGTTCTTAAGAACGGTCCTGATTTTACCAAGCCGTATGTTTCGCTGGCTCAGGCCAATGCTGCGGGTGCGGTGACGCTTAATGTGGGTAATTTTCTTAATGCGGTTATCAGTTTTACGATTGTTGCATTTGCGGTCTTTATCTTAATCAAAGCTATCAATACGCTTCAGGAAAGAATGGATATTCATGAGAAAGCCGAAGAGGCGTTAAAAGAGCCGGAGACCAAAAGTTGTCCTTATTGTTATGAGACGATTCCGGTAAAAGCGACCAGATGTCCGAATTGTACGTCTTATCTGGACGGAAGAGACCATGATTAGCAAAAGCCCTCTCAGGAGGGCTTTTTGTTTTGAAGCTGCCAGCCTTTGGCTGCGCGAGACCAGCGGTGCCGGTTGTTTTCGCCGGGGCGGGCAATGATGCCTCCGACGGTGGGGCTGCTGCAACCGGTGGTTCGGGGAAAAGAAAAAGGTTCACCGGTGAGCTTGCATTTTGCCATATCGGCAAAGATTCTCGCTTCCATATATTGACTGTTAAGGCCGTAAGCGTCAGACCATACAACTTCGGCCTGAGGATTGGCCACCCGGCGGAAAATCTGCTCGTGCTCGGGCAAAACTCCGGCATCTCCGGAAAGCAGCCGCTTGAAGTCTTCCAAAATGAGCGGATTATGCCAGCCTCCGCCAAAAAGCAGAAAGTGTTGCGGGGCAAGCATTGACCCGGGGAGATGTTTCAATGCATATACAAAAATATAGGCGCTGAAGAACTCCGCGGTGCGAATCCTGTCGGCAAAGCTTGTCGCGGGATCGGTAAGAGCTGGGATAATTTTATACCAGGCAGGATCGGAAGATTTGGGGGGCTTGCGCAGAATGAAATTACGTCCGTTGCGGGTGACAGCGGCTTTGTTAAACAATTCGCGCAAAAGGGAGTAATTGATTTTTCCCAATCGGCCGCAGCCGCCGTCCAAATCGCAGGGAAGATTTTGTTCTGTGCGGGCGAGATAGTCGACAAAGTGGTTGAACGGTCCGGTGTCAAAACCGCAGACCCCGGCTTTTCCTTTTTGAGTTCGTGCAGATATGACTGCAATGTTTCCGGTATTGCCGCCGTTGCAGAAAGCGACCGGAAAAATGCCCTGTTGCCGCAATGAGTATGCCAGGTGGAGATTGTGTGCGGGGGCAAAAGGAGCGCCTTCGCCGCCGTTCATTAGGTCATCCGAGCGAAAATCAAAAATAACGGGGATACCGGTCAAATCGGCAAGCATTTGCCCGTTTCCGACTTGCAACGTGTAAGTGTCGGTCGTGGAAACCGAGGGCGGGCAGTGGGCACAGGTTTGTCCGTGAAAACCGATGGCGTCAACAGATGCCGCAGGGATGCCGTTGGTTTGCAGGGCATTGTTGACGGCGGCGGCAACGGCCGAAGTATAGTCGTCAATCAAGCTGTCCAATGCCAGTTGGGGATGAGCAATGGCGGCTTCAATATCGCCGTCATTTTCGGCAAGAAACCTTTTTACGACCCGGAAGTGCTGGGCCATTTGGCGGGGAAATTCCCGGCTGAAAAAGCCGATGTCGCGAATTTCCCGATTGCAAAACTCGGTGACGACGATGTCAATGGCATCGAGCGAGTTTCCGGTCATGATGCCGAGGCAGCGATAGGTTTTTTCGGTCATTGCGTTATCCTCCGTAGGGGGTAGAATAGAACAAATAAGTTAACAAATAAAAAACCGCAGAACAAAAGATTCTGCGGTTTCAGACGATTTGGTTTTTACTCGACAATTTTGACGGACAAGGTTCGTTTTCTGGCTGAATACTTGTCAATTTTGCAGCGGACTTTCATAAAAGTATGAGCATGGCGGCAGCGTTTGGTTGTTACGTAAACGTTGGGAGCCAGTTCGACAATCATGGTTGCTCCGTTAATCTTATGGATGACGCCGTCAACGGTATTGGCGCCGTTGATGAGGTACTCCAGGTAAAAAGTGTCGACGGGCAGCATCTGGGGGATGACTTCAAAATCAATGCCCAGGGCGTTTTTTCTAAAGTTCAGCGGTCGTATCAAGATAACCGGCACGTTCTTCCCTTTGGCGAAGACAAGGTGCGGGTTGATCATGTGACCGTTGATGAAATAAGCCGCCTTTAGGGTGATTCCGTCGCGTCCCTGCATATTAAAGAAAACCCTGTTGTCTTTAATTTTGGTTACAACTGCCGGATAAGTTTGGCCGTTAATAAAGCCGTGACTTTGAAAAACTTTGGGAGCTCTTGCTTTGGAAGAGGGGTTCCCGGTAACTTTTGTTTTCATATAGTGGATATTAAAGATGACTTTGGGTATTCTGGGCTGTCTGCATTTTTAATAAGTCCAGAATAATATAGTATTTATGATACCCATAATACCTGTATAAAAATAATTTGCAAGAAAAATAGACAAAATGCGGCGGGCTTTTTCTTTTGCGAGTCGAATCAATCGGTTAAATTAAAAAAAACGGAAAAAATACTTGCAAATTGAATCGAGTGTGGTATATAGAGGCGACTCTTTAGAGGGAGAAGTCTGTCTCTGAAGGGTGCGAATCGTATATTTAACATAATTTCGTGGGAGACCAGCCATGGTCTTAAATGATACCACGAACCTAACAAGAGGTATGAAATGGCTAAGACTAAAAAGAAAATTTTAGGATTAATCAAGCTTCAGATCCCCGCTGGAAAGGCTAACCCTTCTCCTCCGGTTGGTCCGGCTCTGGGCCAAAAAGGCTTGAATATTATGGAATTCTGCAAAGCATTTAACGCCGCTACCCAAAAAATGGAGCCGGGTATTCCCGTGCCGGTCGTTATTACGGCTTTTGAAGACAAGTCCTTCACATTCGTTACCAAACTTCCTCCGGTAGCTTACTATCTGAAGAAAGCAGCCAATGTTAAGTCTGCTTCCAAAGAACCCGGTAAGAGCTTTGCCGGTCAGGTTACTATTGCTCAGGTTAAAGAAATCGCCGAGACTAAAATGCCGGATCTGAACTGCTCTACTGTTGAAGCAGCCATGAATATGGTTAAAGGTCAGGCTGTCTCTATGGGCATCAAGGTTGTGGAGTAGTATCATGTCAGGAAAAAGAATCGTAAACGCATACAAAACAGTTGATAAAAATCAGGCCTATGCTCTGAAAGAAGCTGTTAAAATCGTTAAAGAAAATGCTACTGCAAAATTTGATGAAACCATTGATATCGCAGTAAATCTGGGTGTTGATCCGAAATATGCCGACCAGATGGTCCGCGGTGTTTGCTCGCTGCCTCACGGTACCGGCAAAACCGTTCGCGTTGCCGTTTTGGCTCAAGGCGAAAAGGCTGATCAGGCTAAAGCTGCCGGTGCAGACATTGTCGGAGCCGAAAGCTTAATCGACTCTATTTTGAGCGGTAAAGTTGATTTCGACCGCTGCATCGCCACACCGGACATGATGGGTATGGCCGGTAAGGTTGCACGCATCCTGGGACCGAAAGGTTTGATGCCGAACCCGAAGCTGGGTACGGTAACCACCGATGTTGAAAATGCCGTTAAAAAAGCCAAAGCCGGTGAAGTTCAGTACCGCGTCGAAAAGAACGGTATCGTACATGCAGGCGTAGGCAAAGCCAGCTTTACGGAAGAACAGCTTTATGAAAACACCAAGGCTTTTATTGATGCTATCATGAAGGCCAAACCGGCAGGCGCCAAAGGTACTTACTTGAAGAAGATTTCTCTTTCCAGTACAATGGGCGTCGGCATCAAGGTTGATTCTACTGCCTTGTAGTTTTCTTCAGCTTCGGTTTTGACGGTACGGCCTGTCGCCGGCGGTTCTTCCGGAGCCGAAAGTAACAGTCTTCCGAGGTTTGAAAAGGAAGATTGGCATTGAAAGTTTTGGGTGGTGAGCTTTATCACCACCCGCTCTCAGAAGCTCAGCTTCTGAAACTGTCCAAGACCGTAGGTGGTCGACAACGCTGCTGAAAACCGAAAATTTCAGTCGGGTTGTAAATCTTAAATATCCTACGCAGACGGGAGTGAAGAAATTAATTTAAATCTTTTTTCTCCTGGACAGGTTAGGTCCCGTTAGGGCCGGGCAGGGGAAAATTTTTTTCCTATCTCCGGTCTTGGCGGAATGTGTAAAAAGGTTGCATCGTCAGTTTGGCTGACGGTGTTTAAATTGGAGACAATAAGTGAACCGCGAAGAAAAAACACAATTACTCAGCGAACTGAATGAATTGTTCTCAAATGCTGAAATCGTTGTCGTCTCTCACTACAAAGGTTTGACGGTACAAGAGGTTTCCGAATTGAGAAACAATATCAGAAAAGCAGGTGCTGGGTTTAGAGTTACTAAGAACCGGATTACTCGTCTTGCTCTCAAAGGTACAAAGTTTGAAGCTATTGCAGATTTGTTCAAAGGTCCGACGGCTATCGCCTTCGCCAATGATCCGATCTCAGCTTGTAAAGCTTGTGTCGAATTCGCTAAGAATAATGAAAAGTTGATTGTTGTCGGCGGCGCAATGGGAACCGGTGTTCTCTCAACTGCTGAAATCAACAAGTTGGCTACCATCCCGTCTATGGACGAGCTCAGAGCCAAGATTATAGGCCTTTTGCAGGCTCCTGCCGCTCAGCTGGCAAGAGTTACCAAGGCTTACAGCGAGAAAGAAGCTGCATAAATCCTGTTTTTATGTCGGTTCTGCCTGTGAGTTTTTTGATTGCGTACAATCGATGTACACTTTGTTCAAATCTTACGGCGCATTGCCCGGCCTAAAATGCAAGATTGCAGTTTTGTAAAAGAGTAATAAAGTTTTTAGAAATTGATTTAATTAATTTATTGGAGAAAAAAAATGGCCGATTTAGCCAAGTTAGTAGATGAATTGTCAGCTTTGACCGTTATGGAAGCTGCTGACCTGTCAAAAATGTTAGAAGAAAAATGGGGCGTTTCCGCCGCTGCTGCTGTTGCAGTTGCTGCCGGTGGTGCCGCTGCCGGTGCTGCTGCCGCTGAAGAAAAAGACGAATTCGACGTCGTTTTGGCAGAAGCCGGTGCTAACAAAATCAATGTTATTAAAGAAGTTCGCGCTATTACCGGTTTGGGCTTGAAAGAAGCTAAAGACCTGGTAGACGGTGCTCCGAAGACCATTAAAGAAGGCGTTGCCAAAGCTGAAGCCGAAGAAATGAAGAAGAAGCTGGAAGAGGCTGGCGCTAAGGTTGAGCTGAAGTAATATCGCTCGGTCTTTGTTGACTGACTTAGAACCGGAGTTTCGGAATTTTGATGCCTGAGGGTATCGGGGTTTTGAGCTCCGGTTTTTTTATGCGTTTACGGTAAAGATTGGGGGACTTCACACTCTCAATGAAGGCGGGAAGGTCGGGCATATTGAACTAAAGTTGAGCATAGGGCGGGTTTCTGACAAAAGGATCAGCACCTATTGAACGACTTGACGCAAAACGAGTCTCAGTGCAGGATAGAACAGATTGAAAAAAGAGTCGCGCGGATGCATTTTTTGCTTGCCAGAATCGGAAAAGCGAGTCATTATCAGCCCGAATTTAGTCACGAATCGTGACGGTTGCATGCAATTATTTTATTTTACTCGCCAAGAGGAGGCCTTCTCCTACGGTTTGGCGGGCTTTTCGTTTTTTATTTGTACAAATTTATAACCCTCTGCGGTCGGGATTCATTTTTTGATAGTATTGTCGCAGAATTTAACCATGAAGGACAAAAGCACAATGAAAGAATCTTATACGAGCAAAAGACGTGTAAGAAGAAGCTTTGGCAAAATTGACGCTGTTGCGGATATGCCGAGCTTAATCGAAATTCAAAAAGGTTCTTATGACAGCTTTATCCAAGCCCAAGGCGCCGAAAAATGCGAGTTCGGTTTGGAAGAAGTTTTCAAATCCATTTTCCCCATCAAAGACTTTTCCGGCAACGGCGAATTAGAGTTTGTTAAATACGAGCTCGAAGAGCCGAAGTACGATGTTGACGAATGTATCAAGCGCGACATGACGTATGCCGCTCCGGTAAAAGCTACGCTGCGTTTGGTCGTTTGGGATACCGACGAGGCCACCGGTGCCAAGTCAATCCACGACATCAAAGAGCAGGATGTTTATATGGGCGATATTCCCCTGATGACGGACAAGGGTACTTTCATCTGCAACGGTACCGAGCGCGTCGTCGTTTCTCAGATGCACAGATCTCCGGGCGTGTTCTTTGATCATGACAAAGGCAAGACCGTCGCTTCCGGTAAATATCTGTTTGCCGCCCGGGTTATTCCTTATCGCGGCTCTTGGCTTGATTTTGAATTTGACGCCAAAGATTTAGTCTATGCGCGTATTGACCGCCGCCGCAAGCTTCCGGTTACGTCTATCCTGTATTCTTTGTATTCTAAAGAGACCGAAGAAAAAATCGCCAAGCTGGCCAAACAGGGTAAGAAAATCGACCCGGCTGAAATCAAAGGTATGGATAAGGAAGAAATTTTAAATTACTTCTATGATGCCGACACATATGTTGCCGATAAGAAAAACTGGAAAGTCAAATTCGTTCCGGAACGTATGAAGGGCGTTAAGTTTGACTTTGATTTGGTTAATGCCAAAACCGGCGATGTGGTTTTGGAAGCAGGCAAAAAGCTGTCTCCGCGTCTGGCTCAGAAACTGGCTGACGACGGTTTGGAATATTACAAGGTCACTCCGGAACAAATGCTGGGCAAATTCCTGGCCGCCAACGTTGTCGTTGCCAAGACCGGAGAGGTATTGGCAGAAGCCGGCGATGAAGTCAATCAGGAACTTTTGGACGCTTTTGCACAGAATAAAATCGGCGAGGTTAAAACCCTGTTTATTGACGGTGTAAACGTCGGTCCGTATATCCGCAACACTTTGGCCGGCGACAAAAACAGCTGCCGCGAAGAAGCTCTGCTGGATATTTACCGCGTTATGCGCCCGGGTGATCCTCCCACATATGAAACCGCCGATCAGTTGTTTAACGGTTTGTTCTTTGACAATGACCGTTACGATTTGTCTTCCGTCGGCCGCGTTAAAATGAACGTTGCCCTTGACATTTCCTTTGACGATGCTCCCGACACATATCGTGTCCTGCGCAAGGACGATATTTTGCGAATCGTTAAAAGACTTTGCGAACTGCGTGACGGCAAGGGTGAAGTTGATGATATTGACCACCTCGGCAACCGTCGTGTACGTTCCGTCGGCGAATTGATGGAAAACCAGTATCGTATGGGACTGCTCCGGATGGAAAGAGCCATTCGCGAAAGAATGAGCTCTGAGAATCTGAACAACGTTAAGCCGCAGGATTTGGTTAACGCAAAACCGATTGCTTCGGTTATCCGCGAATTTTTCGGTTCTTCCCAGCTGTCTCAGTTTATGGATCAGAACAACCCGTTGTCTGAAATTACCCACAAGCGCCGTTTGTCCGCTTTGGGACCGGGCGGTTTGTCCCGCGACCGTGCAGGCTTTGAAGTCCGAGACGTTCATCCGACTCATTATGGACGTATCTGCCCGATTGAGACGCCTGAAGGTCCGAACATCGGTTTGATTAACTCGCTGTCAACTTATGCACGCATCAACAAATACGGTTTTATCGAATGTCCGTACCGCAAGGTTGTTAACGGCGTGGTTACCAAAGAAGTCGTTTATCTTTCGGCTAACGAAGAAGGCAAGTTCAAAATTGCGGAAGCCAATGCAAAAGTTAAAGACGACGGTCATTTCGAGCAGGATTTGATTGCCTGCCGCAAAGCCGGCGAATTTGAGTTTGCTCATCCTGAAGAAATCGATTTTATCGACGTTTCTCCGAAACAGTTGGTATCAGTTGCAACCGCGCTGATTCCGTTCTTGGAAAACGACGATGCGAACCGTGCTTTGATGGGTTCCAACATGCAGCGCCAAGGTGTGCCTTTGCTGCGTTCGGAAGCTCCGTTGGTCGGTACCGGCGTTGAAGCCGTGGTCGCCAAAGATTCCGGCGCTACGGTGGTTTGTAAGCACGACGGTATCGTTGATGCTGTTGACGCCAACCGTATCGTGGTTCGTTCCAATGACGAACATGCTGCCGATGCCGGTGTTGACATTTACCGCTTGTCCAAATTCCGCCGTTCTAACCAAAATACCTGCATTAACCAGGTTCCGCTGGTAAAAGTGGGTGACGAGGTTAAAGCCGGCGACATTATGGCTGACGGTCAGTGTACCGATATGGGCGAGCTGGCTTTGGGTAAAAACGTTTTGGTTGCTTTTATGCCGTGGAACGGTTTGAACTACGAAGACGCTATTTTGTTGTCCGAGCGTATTTCCCGCGACGATGTCTTTACTTCTCTGCATATTGAGGAATTTGAGGTTATGGCCCGCGATACCAAATTGGGTCAGGAAGAAATCACCCGTGATATTCCCAATGTCGGTGAAGAGGCTTTGCGTAATCTTGATGAGGCCGGTATTGTTTACATCGGTGCCGAAGTCAAGGCCGGCGACATTCTGGTCGGCAAGGTTACGCCGAAGGGCGAATCTCCGGTGACGCCGGAAGAAAAACTGTTGCGCGCCATCTTTGGCGAAAAGGCCAGCGATGTTCGCGACACTTCTCTTCGCGTACAGCCGGGTATTGAAGGTATTGTGGTTGACGTTCACGTCTTCTCCCGCCGCGGCGTTGAGAAAGACGAACGCGCTTTGTCCATTGAACAGGAAGAAATTTCTCAACTGGCCAAGGATCGCGATGACGAAATCGCCATTATCCGCCGTAACTTTGAAGCTCGTTTGAAATCTATGATTTTGGGTCACAAAGTTGTAGACGCTCCGAAGGGCATCTCCAAGAACTCTACTTTGGATGAGGAAGCTCTTAACGGCATTCCGTCTTCCCAGTGGCGTAAAATCGTCGTTAAAGACGAAGAGGTTATGGCCAAGGTTGAAGAGTTGCTGACGGCTTATGACGCTCGTCTGGACAAGATTCAGAAACACTTTGAAGACAAGGTTGAGAAAGTTCAGCGCGGTGATGATCTGCTGCCGGGCGTTTTGAAAATGGTCAAAGTGTTTATTGCTACCAAACGTAAGATTCAATCAGGTGATAAAATCGCCGGACGTCACGGTAACAAAGGTACTATTTCCCGCGTATTGCCGCTTCAGGACATGCCGTATATGGAAGACGGTACTCCGGTTGACATCGTATTGAATCCGCTCGGCGTGCCTTCCCGTATGAACGTCGGTCAAATTCTTGAAACCCACCTCGGCTGGGCTGCTAAAAAGCTCGGTGAACAGATTAACGAGTTGTGGGAACAGGTTAAGGCCGGACAGAAAACGGAGAAAGAGCTGCGCGCCAAGTTGAAAGACGTTTACGGCGAAAAGCAGTATAAGCGCGAAATCGAAAAGCTGTCAGACGAAGAACTCGACCTGATGATTCCGAATCTGAAGCGCGGCGTACCGATGGCTACTCCCGTATTCGACGGCGCTACCGGTGACGACATTAACATGATGCTGGAAAAAGCCGGCTTGCCGACTTCCGGTCAGATTGATTTGTATGACGGCCGTACCGGTGAAAAATTTGATCGTAAAGTCACTGTTGGTATAATTTATATGATTAAACTTCACCACATCGTTGATGAAAAGATGCACGCCCGTTCAGTCGGTCCGTACAGCTTGGTTACTCAACAGCCTCTGGGCGGTAAAGCCCAGTTCGGCGGACAACGTTTCGGTGAGATGGAAGTTTGGGCGCTGCAGGCTTACGGTGCCGCTTACACCTTGCAGGAAATGCTGACCGTTAAGTCCGATGATGTGAATGGTCGTACCAAAGTTTATGAATCCATCGTTCGCGGTGATGACAGCTTTGAAGCCGGCATTCCTGAGTCGTTCAACGTTTTGGTCAAGGAAATTAAGTCTTTGTGTCTGAATGTTGAATTGTTGAACGAAGAAGTTTAAGGAAAAGGAGTTTTTGAAATATGAATGACATTATGAAATATTTTGGTCAGCAGGTATCAGGTGAATCTTTTGACCAGATTAAAATCTCCATCGCATCTCCTGAACAAATTCGTTCATGGTCTTATGGTGAAGTTAAGAAACCTGAAACCATCAACTATCGTACCTTTAAGCCGGAAAGAGACGGTCTGTTTTGCGCCCGTATTTTCGGTCCGGTAAAAGACTACGAGTGCTTGTGCGGCAAGTACAAGAGAATGAAATACCGCGGCGTCGTTTGCGAAAAGTGCGGTGTAGAAGTTACCTTGTCCAAAGTCCGCCGCGAGAGAATGGGCCATATTGAACTGGCCGCTCCGGTTGCACACATCTGGTTCCTGAAATCGCTGCCGTCTCGTATTGCGATGTTGACGGATATTCCGATGAAGAGTTTGGAACGTGTGCTTTATTTCGAAAGCTACATTGTTATCGAACCGGGTCTGACCCCTCTCGGCGTTAACGAGCTGTTGACTGAAGAACAGTATCAGGAAGCGATTGACGAGTACGGCGAAGATGCTTTCCGTGCCGGAATCGGTGCCGAAGCTTTACGCGAGATTTTGTCTCAGATTGACCTGGAAGCAGAAAGAACGGCTATTCGCGAAGAGCTGAAGGACAACGCTTCGGAAGCAAAGCGCAAAAAGCTGGTAAAACGTTTGAAGATTATCGAATCTTTCATCGAATCCAATACCAAGCCGGAATGGATGATTCTGACCGTATTGCCGGTTATTCCGCCTGAGCTGCGTCCGTTGGTTCCGTTGGACGGCGGTCGTTTTGCGACTTCTGACCTGAACGATTTATACCGTCGCGTTATCAACCGTAACAATCGTTTGAAGAGATTAATCGAGTTGCATGCTCCGGATATCATCATCCGCAACGAAAAGAGAATGCTGCAGGAATCTGTCGATGCTTTGTTTGACAATGGTCGCCGCGCCCGCGCGATTACCGGTACCAACAAACGTCCGCTGAAGTCTCTGTCCGATATGCTGAAAGGTAAACAGGGCCGTTTCCGTCAGAATCTGTTGGGTAAACGCGTTGACTATTCCGGCCGTTCGGTTATTACGGTTGGTCCGGAGCTGAAACTGCACCAATGCGGTTTGCCGAAGAAAATGGCTTTGGAATTGTTCAAACCGTTCGTTTATGCAAAATTGGAACTGTACGGTCACGCTACAACCATAAAGGCAGCCAAACGCATGGTTGAAAAAGAACGTCCGGAAGTATGGGATATTCTTGAAGAAGTTATCCGTGAGCATCCGGTTCTTCTGAACCGTGCGCCGACGCTGCACCGTCTGGGTATTCAGGCATTTGAACCGGTATTGGTCGAAGGTAAGGCCATTCACCTGCATCCGCTGGTTTGTACCGCGTTCAACGCCGACTTCGACGGTGACCAAATGGCTGTTCACGTTCCGTTGTCTATCGAGGCTCAGTTGGAGGCTCGCGTCTTGATGATGTCGACCAACAACATTTTGTCTCCGGCTTCGGGTAAACCGATTATCGTTCCGACCCAAGATATGGTTCTGGGTATCTACTACCTGACCTATGATGCTGAAGGCATGGCCGGCGAAGGAATGGTCTTCTCTGACTTTAACGAAGTTCAGCTGGCTCTGAATGAGAAAGTTGTGGACCTGCACGCCAAGATTAAATGCCGTCTCGAATATGTGGACGACAACGGCGAGCTTAAGAAAGGCCTGATTGAGACAACGCCGGGACGTATCATTGTTTCCGAGACGCTGCCGAAACATCAGAATGTTCCTTTCTCTTTGGTTAACCGTTTGCTGCGTAAAAAGGAAATCGGTGAAATCATCGATACCATTTACCGCCACTGCGGCCAGAAAGAAACCGTTATGTTTGTCGACCGCATCATGACTCTGGGCTTCCAGAACGCATGTAAGGCCGGTATCTCTTTCGGTAAAGACGATTTGATCGTTCCCGATGCAAAACAGACTTTGGTTGAAGAAACCGAGAGACAGGTTAAAGAGTTTGAACAGCAGTATCAGAACGGTCTTATCACCAAGGGTGAAAAATACAATAAGGTCGTTGATATCTGGGCTGCCTGCACCGATAAGGTTGCTGACGAAATGATGAAAAACATTTCGAAGACGGATCACGGTTATATCAACTCCGTATATATGATGGCTCACTCCGGCGCCCGCGGTTCTGCCGCCCAGATGCGTCAGTTGGCCGGTATGCGCGGTTTGATGGCTAAGCCGTCAGGCGAAATTATCGAACAGCCGATTATTTCAAACTTTAAAGAAGGTCTGACCGTGTTGGAATACTTCAATTCTACCCACGGTGCCCGTAAAGGTTTGGCCGATACCGCTTTGAAGACCGCTAACTCCGGTTATCTGACCCGTCGTCTGGTCGACGTTGCCCAAGATGTGGTTATTACCGAAACCAACTGCGGTACGGAAAGAGGCATTATTGTCCGTCCGGTTGTCGACGGCGGTAACGTTATCGTATCCATCGGCGAGAGAATTCTGGGACGTACCATTCAGGAAGACATCGTTCATCCCGAAACCGGTGAGGTTCTGGTTCAGAAAGGCAAGCTGATTGACGAAAACGATGTTGAAGTTGTTGAAAAAGCCGGTGTCGAACAGGTTAAAATCCGTTCGGTTCTGACTTGCGAAACCAAAGACGGCGTTTGTGCCGCTTGTTACGGTCGTGATTTGGCTCGCGGTACTCCGGTTAACGTCGGTGAGGCGGTTGGCGTTATCGCCGCTCAGTCCATCGGTGAACCCGGTACACAGCTGACCATGAGAACGTTCCACATCGGCGGTGCCGCTCAGAAAGGCGCCGAACAGGCTTCTGTTGAAGTTCCGTTCGCCGGTATTCTGAAGCTGGAAAACAATCACCTGGTAACCAATTCCGAAGGACAGGGCATTGTATTGTCCCGTAACTGCGAAATTGTTATCGTGGATGCCAACGACCGTGAAAAATCGCGTCACCATGTTCCGTACGGTACCAAGATTTTGGTAGCGGAAGGCTCTAAAGTCAAAAAGGGTCAGAAAGTTGCCGAGTGGGATCCGTTTACCATTCCGGTCATTACCGAAAAAGCCGGTAAGGTTGAACTGGTTGACTTGATTAACAACGTGTCGGTCAGAGAAACTACAGATGAAACGACAGGTATCGTTTCCAAAGTGGTTATTGACTGGCGTTCAAATTCTTCCAGTGCCGGTTTGAAACCCAGTATCGTTCTGAAAGATGCCAAAGGTAAACCGGTAACTTATGACAACGGCAAGGAAGTTCGTTATTATATGTCTGCCGATGCAATTCTTTCGGTTGAGAGCGGAGACGAGGTCAGAGTCGGTGACGTTATTGCCCGTATTCCTCGCGAAAGCTCAAAGACCAAGGATATTACCGGTGGTCTGCCGCGTGTTGCCGAGCTGTTTGAAGCCCGCCGTCCGAAAGATCCGGCAATCATCTCGGATATTGACGGTATGGTTGAGTTTGGCAAGGACTATAAGGCCAAGCAGAGAATTACCGTCGTTCCGACCAAGGGTCAGCCGATTGAATATCTGATTCCGAAAGGCCGTCATCTGGCCGTTCAGGATGGGGATATCGTCAAGAAGGGTGACGCGCTGGTAGAAGGAACACCGGCTCCGCATGATATTTTGAGAGTTCTCGGCGTTGAGAAACTTGCTGAATATCTGGTTAAGGAAGTTCAGGACGTTTACCGTCTGCAAGGTGTTAAGATTAACGACAAGCATATCGAAGTTATTGTTTCGCAGATGCTGCGCAAGGTTGAAATCCTCACTCCGGGCGATACGACCTTCCTGGTAGGCGAGCAGGTTGACCGAGATATCTTTGAAGCGGAAAATGCCAAGGTTATTGCCAACGGCGAAACGCCGGCAACTGCCGATCCGATTTTGCTTGGTATTACCAAAGCTTCGCTGCAGACCAAGTCGTTTATCTCTGCCGCATCGTTCCAAGAGACGACCCGCGTTCTTACCGAAGCTGCGGTCGAGGGCAAGGTTGACAGCCTGAAGGGCTTGAAAGAAAACGTTATCGTCGGTCGTTTGATTCCGGCCGGTACCGGTACGGTTCTGAGAGCTTTGAAGAAAGTTGCCGCTCAGAACGACAAAGAGATTCAGTCTCTTAAGGAAGAAGCTCAGCAAGCTCAGGCTTTGGAACATGCTCAGCATGAGGCCGAAGCAGCAGCTGAAACTCCTGCCGAATAAAGCTTGTATCATTGTCGGATTTGAGGCGCCGTGTTTTCACGGAGCAGCCTCAAATTCAGGCAATGATGTTATTACGGAATGTTATGGCATCAGGTGGTGCTTTAGATTTTGTAATAAAAAAGACCTTTCGAGAAATCGAAAGGTTTTTTTTATTGTTTTTTGCTGGCGATGTGTTATGGTATTCGCATTATCGCGAATTATTAATATTATTTATTACATCTAAATTTAATTGTTATGGAACTTAGAAACTTAATTGAAGAAATTTTGGCTGGTCGTTCGGTAAAGTTGGCTGTTTATAAGAAAAAAGAGGTACTTCCTTCTTATACGGCGGATTTTCGCAGAGATTCGATTGTTGCGGTATTGCAGGAGATGTCCGAGGAAGACATTAAGCAGTTGCGGACGAAAGTTCAATCCGGTCTGCATGAAGCGGATCGTTTGTTGCAAAGTGTTCATCAATGTTCCGGTTCGGGACGGGTTACACTTACGGTCTCAAAGAAAAATTACGAACTGATGGCTAAAGAATACAGCGCCTGGTGCCGTTTGTCGAATGCATTGGGACGCATGCACTGATTCTTCAGACGCAATGAATTTTTTCGGCAGAGCTGATAAAATTTAGGTTTGATAAAACAGTTTCGAAAAAAGAGCTGATTGCCTTTCTGGTAATCAGCTTTTTTTTTTGCAGATGTTTTGAGGAGAAGTTCGTTTTTTTAGGTTAGGGACAAATGAAAAAATGTCATCAGCCAATTAACGGCCGAGCTGCTTTTTCAACCGGTGCAGCTGCTTGAGGTTTTTGATGTGTTTGTCCTTAAGGTTTTTGTGCTGTTTGTTAAAATTGCTGTATGAGGACGTTCCCTTCAGTTTTTCGCCTTTTTTGCCGGCCTGCGCGAGAAGGTGGGCAAGCTTGTTTTGTTCGCTTGGGGAGAGGCTTTGGTTTTGTTGCAGTGCTTTTTGCAGAAAAGCGTTGGCGCTTCCGTTAGGCTGAATCAGACGATACATGGTCAGCGCGTGAGCGTAGCTTTCTATTGAAGCGCCGTCTTCCAGCGAAAGGGAAGATGTTTTTATCATCTTTTCAACTTGCCGGTACAGTTTGTCACGGCCGTCTTGTCCCAGATGAATTTGCAAGGCGGTGTCATAGTAGTTTTTCCAAATTGAATCGGCGTGGAGTTTCAACGTTGAGGTTTCGTTTTGGGGTTGAACGACAGTGTCAGCGTGTTTTGAGGTTTGGACGGCCGGCGCCGGAATTTTCGGTTCCTGAGCAGCCGAAGATTTTTTCTGAAATCCAAAAAAGCTTCCCAGACCGACGACTAATCCGGAGGTGCCGATAAGCAGATATTTTTTGTTTTTTTTCAACCAGTTTTCGGCAGGCTTCAGGGGTGAAAAAACATGCTTCAAATTATAAATACTGTCAGACCAGCTGTCTAAGCGATATTTGATCGATAGATTTATTTTTTTGAACAAACGTGATATGTAAGGAGCATTGGGGTTGATGTAACGTTGTTCCTGACTGATGAGGTTGAGGTGCTCAAAAGCATTGTATCCCAGTTTGCTAACGGTTTTGCGGTGGATTTTGCAAAAGGCGATGATGTATTTTTCCATTGTGTCATAGTCTTTGGGTTCAAGTTGCAAATCGCCGTCGACAAATCGTTCCAAGACGCTTTCCGCACGATAGCGCGCCGTTTCTGCAAAATATCGGTTTTGGGGTATCTTGCTTTTAAGCAGATGTTTGTAATTTTTGATTTCGGTTCGCAGGATGCTTCCGTCAATATAGTTGCTTGCTGTTTTTGTGTCAGACATATTTATTCTCCGCCCCAAAGATTTTTGACATAATATGTCGAAAATTGTGTTTTGTCAATATGTCGGCGCATTCTTTTGTTTTTACAGCTTCTGTTGGACAAAAGGTTCGGCGCGTGATTTTATCAAAAGTGGAACAAGGTCTTGAAATATGAACGTCGGTACTCTAAAATATAAGGGAAAGGAATCAGCTTTTGATTGATATTAAACAGGGTCTGGCCAATCTGACCAGACATATAAAAATAGCTCCCGAAGATCCCGGCGTTTATCGAATGATCGGAGAGGACGAAGAAGTTTTATATGTCGGCAAAGCCAAAAACATAAAAAAGAGGATTGTCGCTTATTCTCATCTGAACAAACTGCCGATGCGTTTGCAGCGTATGGTGGCACAGATTAAACGTATGGAATTTATCATCGTGGAAAGCGAGGCGCGGGCTTTGCTGGTGGAAAACGAGCTGATTAAAAAGTTTAAGCCGCGTTACAATATTCTCTTAAAAGACGACAAAAGCTTTCCTCATCTGATGATTGACGTGGGGTCGGATTTTCCCTGCCTGCGCAAGTATCGCGGTTCCCGGGCGGACAAGAATAAATATTTTGGGCCGTTTGCAAGCGTGATGGCGGTCAACAGCGTGGTTGACATTTTGCAAAAAGCTTTTTTGCTGCGTTCATGCCGTGACAGCGTGTTTAAAAACCGTGAGCGGCCGTGTCTGATGTATCAAATCAAACGTTGTTCGGCTCCGTGTGTGGGGCGGATATCCAAAGAGGATTATCGCCGGCTGGTGAACGAGGCGATTGATTTTCTGGAGGGGCGGAATTCTAAGATTCAAGCCGAGCTTTCCGCAAAAATGCAGGAGGCCAGCGCACAGCAGGATTATGAAACGGCATTGGTTTATCGTGACCGTATTCGCGCGTTGACTAATGTACAGTCCACTCACAATGTCGAATATGCCGACATCAAGTCTTGCGACGTGGTGGCGATTGCCCGCAAGAATGACGTTGTATGCATCCAGATATTTTTTATCCGTTCCGGTCAAAACTGCGGAAATACGCCGTATTTTCCGGCTCAGGTGGAGGATGCCGGCAATGCGGAAGTTTTGGAAGCCTTTTTGGGAAGCTTTTACAGCAGTCATCTGCCTCCAAAGGAAATTATCGTGTCAGAGCCGTTGGAGAATAAAGAATTTTTGGAAAAGGCAATCGGCGCCAAAATCAACACTTATCAAAAAGGGAACAAGGCGGCGATTGTAAAAAACGTTGCGGAAAACGCCAAAGCCTCGATTGACCGGCGGATTGCAATGATGGCGAGCGTAAAAAGCAATCTGGAAGAGTTTAAAGAAATTTTCGGGCTGCCCAGAATACCGCAGCGAATTGAAATCTACGACAATTCCCACAATCAGGGAAGCTATGCCATCGGCGCGATGGTTGTGGCGACGCCGGACGGTTTTGACAAGAAGAGTTACCGTACTTTCAATATCAAAAATTCAGAAATCACCAATGATGACTTTGCAATGATGAAAGAGGTGTTGAGCCGTCGTTTTGCAAGAATGGACGCAAGCAACCGTCCGGACGTTATTTTGCTCGACGGCGGGCGCGGGCAGTTGAATGCGGTGCATGAAAGCCTGAAAGACTTTGACCTTGACGGCATTGCTATTATCGCCATATCCAAGGGGCCGGAACGTAATGCCGGAAAAGAGTTTTACCATATGAAAGACAAAGAAAGTTTCGCTTTGCCGTTTCAGTCGCCGATAGCTTTTTATCTGCAAAATCTGCGTGACGAAGCTCACCGGTTTGCCATCGGTACCCATCGGAAGAAGAGGGCAAAATCCATCTTTAAATCGCGCCTTGACGAAGTGGAGGGAATCGGCAGCCGCCGCAAGCATGACCTGCTTAATTATTTTGGGTCGGTAGAAGAGATTGCCCAGGCGGGGATTAAGGATTTGCAAAAAGTGGACGGCATCAGTAAAAAAACAGCGGAAAAAGTCTATAATTACTTTCATAATTAATTTTTATAGCCTAGTATGAGCTTAGTTTGGTTTTAGATGAGAGGTACAGAAGTGTATAGTTTGCCTAATATTTTAACAATTTCCAGAATTGTAGTTATTCCCGTAATCTTCCTGTCGATTTATATTCACAGTACGCTATGGGCGGTATTGACGGCGATTTTATTCATCGTGGCTGCGATTACCGATTATTTTGACGGCTATTTGGCCCGTTCCCGGAACGAGACTTCAGCTTTCGGCCGTTTGCTTGATCCGATTGCCGATAAGCTTTTGGTGGTGTCGGCTTTGTTGATTTTGGTGGCAAACCATATGGTGCTGCCGATAAGCTATATCCCGGTCATTGTCATTTTATGCCGCGAAGTTTTGGTTTCCGGCCTGCGCGAGTTTTTGTCGGAAGTCAAGGTCGGAATGCCGGTTACGCGTCTGGCCAAGTGGAAAACGGGTTTTCAGATGACGGCAATTTCGCTGTTGCTGCTGGGTATGGTTCCCGCATTCAGATTTTTGGGTGAAATCTTGCTGTGGATTGCCGGCGTTCTGACGTTCATTACCGGATATCAGTATTTTCAGAAAAGTTTGGATTATATCCGTAAGCTGGACAAGCAGGCGAAGAAAGAAGCCGCAGTTCCGGTAAAAAAGGCAGAAGCGAAAGCTTCCGCGGTTAAACCGGCAGCCAAGAAAAAGACGGTTAAAAAGGCTCCAGCCAAAAAAGCTGCTACTAAAAAAAGCGGTTCTAAAGCAGTCAAACCAGCTGCAAAGAAGACTGCCGCCGAAAAAAAATAACGGACGGACTTGTATTTATGGAAGCGGAAAAACAACATATTCTGGTTGTAGATGACGATACCAGACTGCGTTCATTGTTACAGCGTTTTTTGCGCGAGAACGGTTTTTACGTTTCTGTGGCCAAGGGGGCAGAAGAAGCCCGTGAGGCTTTGAAAAATTACAGGTTTGACTTACTTATCGTCGACATTATGATGCCGAATGAAACCGGGTTGGAATTTCTGAGCAAGCTGCGTCTGGAAAGTTCCCTCCCGGTTATTTTGCTTACGGCAATGGGTGAAACCGAAGACAGAATTACCGGTTTGGAAAGGGGTGCTGACGATTATCTGCCAAAACCGTTTGAACCCAAAGAGCTGGTGCTGCGTATTAAGAATATTCTGAAACGGGCGCCTCAGGAAAAAACGGAAGCCAATGAAAAATTGGGGCTGGGGCTGTGTACGTATGATATGCAAAGCAAAGAGCTTTTGACCAAAAACGGACAGGTTATTCATATTACGTCGGTTGAGCAGGCGCTGCTGAGCGTTTTGGGGGCGAAGTCGGGGCAGATATTTACGCGTGAGAAACTGACTGAAATTTTGGGTGCCGGTCAGAGCCCGCGTTCAATTGACGTGCAGATAACCAGGCTGCGGAAAAAAATTGAGCAGGATTCAAAAAATCCCCGTTATTTGCAAACGGTTCGCGGCAAGGGTTATATGCTGCTTCCGGAATAAACGGAATGAAAAATTAAAGTATACTTTTTACGATTTTAAAGTTAAGAATAAGATTAAGACGAATTAAAAAATTTTAGGAGTTGAGCTATGCACATTAAACTACCCGAAAAAGCTGAAGAAAGTTTGCGGTATCTGCGTCTGAAATTTTTACCGAAAACTTTGTTCTTCCGCACCATGCTGCTGATTTTTATTCCGTTAATTGTCGTTCAGGTGGTTTCGGTAGTTATGTTTTTTGACGGCAGCTGGAGCCGGATGGGGCGCCGGTTGTCGGATAATCTGACTTCGGACATGAGTTTTATCATGGAGCAGGTAAACCGTAATCCCAGCCGTTTGAAAGAAATGCAGGCTTTGTCTTCTCAAAAATTCGGTATGGAATTCGAGTATTACAGCAATCAGGACAAATTAAAGGCTATCAGCAAGGTGCGCAAAGCAAACCGAATGATTGTGGGATATTTGGAAGAATCTTTGGAAAAGGCATTTCCCAAAGCCGAAATTAACATTTTTGAGGGCAAGGCGGACAAAGATCTGGTGGTTATGATAGACAGCGACCAGGGACTGTATCGTTTTCTGACCACTCGCAAAAAGATTTTCAGCACATCAATCTTTATGTTTGTTGTTTGGATGGTGGGGACTTCTATTCTGTTGTTTTTGGTAGCCGTTCTGTTTTTGCGCATACAGGTTCGTTCGATTGCCGAGTTGGCGCAAGTTGCGGAAGATTTCGGCAAAGGCATCGACAACAAAGATTTCAAACCCTACGGTTCTTCCGAGGTTCGGAAGGCGGCGCTGGCATTTATCAAAATGAAAGAGCGCATTCAGCGTCAGATTAGCGAAAGGACACAGATGCTGGCCGGCGTTTCGCATGATTTGCGTACGCCGCTGACCCGGATGAAACTGCAGGCGGCTATGATGCCTGACGGTGACGACAAGAAAGATTTTCTTTCCGACATTGACGAGATGGAAAAGATGCTTGATGGCTATTTATCTTTTGTCAGCGGTGAGGGCGGGGAGAAGTCTTCTTTTGTCGACGTTAACGAAATGATTTTGAGCATCATCAACAAATTCCGTAACAAAAAGGCTTTAATCCGTTATTCAACGAACGATCAGGTGAGTGCAATCCAGGGGCGTGAACAGGCTTTGAAACGCGCGCTGACCAATGTCATTTCCAATGCGTTTCGTTATGGAAAAACCATAGCGGTTAAGTTGGAGAGCAATGACAAAAAGCTGATGATTGCGATTGAGGATGACGGTCCCGGAATTCCGAAAGACAAACGGGAAGATGTCTTTAAGGCGTTTTATCGTTTAGAAAATTCCCGTAACAAGGAAACCGGCGGGGTCGGTTTGGGTCTTTCAATCGCCAAGGACGTTATTACGTCGCACGGCGGAACCATTGAACTGGATGACAGTTCTTTGGGCGGTTTGAAGGTTTTGGTCAGTATTCCGTTATAATTTAGGGAAATTGTGAATGGAAAATCCTTTCGGCTTTTTTAAGAGAAACGCCTCTGCCGCAGCAACGGATGTTGATGCTGCGATGTCTGACGTCGGGCCTGACGAGCTTCAGATTGTCGAGCAGGAGAATGAACAGGCTTCTCCGGTTTTGAGCGCCGATGAAGATAATTTTAATCTGGATGACATGCTGGGCGACTTAAAGCTTGAAAACGAGGGCGGGCCGGAATCCGTTGCCGGCGGATTGGATTTAAACCTTGATGACGGCAGCCTTGATTTTTTGAAAGACAATGGTGATTTTGACTTAAATTTGGGTGAGGAAATCACATCTGTGTCCGAAAGCGAAAAAAGTCCCGAAACCGAAAATCCGAAGCCGCTTGTTTCTGAGGCTGTTCAGGAGGTTTCTCAGCCGGACACCATGAAATTTTCTGCGGAAGAGAATCGGCAAGAAACATCGGGCGGCCACGATGAAGAGGCATTTTTAAGTCCGTTGTCAGATGATGAAAGCGATTTGTTGGCAGACAGAGACGGTTATACTGATAAAACACCGGTTACTGCTGCCGAGGAGCGGGCTTTTGAGCCTGAGGCGCCGATTGCCGCAGAAGAAGCGTTTTTTGAGAGTGCCGCGGATGTGCAAGGTGTTTTCGAGGTGGCGACAAATATGGAAACCGCAGAGATATCTCCTGAGGAAGACGGCAATGTCGTTGATATGGAGCCTGCGGCGTTATCCAAAGACGATATGCTGTCGGAATCCGAAACCGAAACCAAATTCGGTGTTGAGTCTTCTGTAAACGAGAGTACGAACCTTGACATCGAAAATACATCTGAAAGTGGGAAAGATGTCTTGCCGGACAGCGGAGAAGATTTGTCTGTTGCGGCTTCAGAAGTTATTTCTGTTGAAACGGAACCACCTTCAGATACGACTTCTGTTTGGGAGGCTGAACAGGAAGAAAACGCGGCAACCGGTGTTGAAGAGAGCGATGGTGTAAACGACGTTTCACAGATTAAAGACGGCGTTGTTGCTGCCGGGAATGACGAAGTTATTGATTTTACCGGTTTGGATGAAACCGGAATTGAAGAAATACCGAGCGGGGATTTTTCGTTTGAGGCAGAGATGCCGGAAACGTTTTCGAATCCGGCGGTTTCTGATATCGAGAATGCAGATACAGCTTTGCCGGCAGATGTCGATGCGGGTGCTGATATTGAAAACGGAGATGCAGCGGAAAGTTTTTCGGAAGAAAAATATAATGCCGAGGGCTATGAAGCTGATGATGTTGAGATGCCGGAGAGTCGTATCATTGCCGGAGATGTGGTGAGCGATGAGCATTGGGAGCAAAACGACGCGCCGGTAAAAGAAGCCGTGGCTGTTTCCGAAACGGCAGGAGACGAGCAGAACGGACAGTTGGCGAATCATCTTAAGTGGTTCAGCGGCAGCAGTGCAGACAAGTTTTTTGAAATATCCAAACAGTCGGAATCCGAACAATTAACCGGGACAGGCGAGGTAAAAGCCATCCATGTGAATGTCGGCTATGACACTTACGGCTGGCTGGTTGAGTTTTCCAACGGGAAAATTATGAGTCTGAGAGACGTGCGGGAGTTTCAAATCCGCAACGGTCATCTGCCCGACAGTACCGGTGTTATCGTCTACGGCAATCAGCGATTTGAATTCAGCGCAATTGAAAGAATCCTGATTTATGAAAGCGTTCAGTATTTCAGCTATGGTTGATAAAATAAAAGCCTCGGTTCAGAGGCTTTTATTTTTTTGATTTTAAGGTTTTACCGGAGCCGGTGTCTCCGTTGACATTTCTGCCGGTTTAGACAGCGGGAAGATTTTAACGCCGTTCGGAGCGGAAAGACTGTCGTCGGTTTTGCCG
>ULIZ01067542.1_pt1 | contig 42180 bp, 34 predicted proteins | sample 1950601 | NCBI WGS metagenome assembly ULIZ01 (sample SAMEA4835456, study PRJEB28245) | human gut metagenome | biome: gut microbiome; material: fecal sample | place: Denmark | collected 2008 | reverse complement strand
CGGTTCGCCGTCGCGCACTTTCCGGACAAATTCTTCCAGAAAGGGGACGTACTGATGGTACATGTCGGAGTGCATGAAGCTCTGATCTCCGAAGGGATAAATGCCGTTGCCGATAAAAATCGCCATCATGGAAAGAAACGGCAGCAGGAAGGAAAAGAAACAGATCTTTTTTTTCATAAAAAAGGAAATCCTCCGCGGTTTAGTCAAAAAGCAGGTAATACTGCAGGGTCTGATAATCATAAAGCAGATCTTTTTGCTTGGATGCAGTGGTAAAGGTTCCGTCGGACAGCGTTACATGGTTGGCTGAAATGACGGGTACTTCCGTGCGCAGCTGCGACAGGAAGTTATCGTAAGCGGATTTTGGAAGCCCGGCGGCGTCCAGCGTCTTTGCCGCAAGATAGTTTGCGCTGATTTCCAGATCGTTTTCCGTTTCGATATTGAAGTTTGCCCAGATAAAGAACGGAACCTTGTAGCGCAGCGCCTCTTCCTTGTCGGTTAAGTCCGCGTCATCTTTGCCGTTTAGCTTCCAGACCGGACGTACGACGGAATCGGCAGGCTGATGATCTCCGAAAAAGACGATCATGGTAGGTTCCTCCTGTGCTTCAAAGTAGGAAACCAGGTTCTGGATGGCGCTGTCAGACAGCCTGATCAAGGACAGGTACGCCGGAAGCAGCTTGGAATCCGAGCCTTCTACCGTGATATCGGGGGAAAAGTTGTCGTAATCCGCCCAGTCGCTGTAGGAGGAATGGTTCTGCATCGTCACGTTGAATAAAAACAGCGGCGTGTCCGCATCTTTTTCCTCGTAGAGCTTTATGATCTTTTCATAGTTGCCCTCGTCACTGACATATTTGCGCACAAGCGGAGAATCTGTGAAAAACTCCTGAAAGTGCATCTCGTCGAAGCCGAGCTTGGGATAAACGAGATTTCTGTCCCAGCCGGCAGCGCGGTAGGGATGCATCGCAATCGTGTAGTAGCCGAGGGAGGAAAGATAGGAGGCCATCGAAGGCGTCTCTTTTTTCACATACTGCTGATACGGGATACTTCCATAAGGAAGAAACGCCATTGAAGCGCCGGTCAGGTATTCAAATTCTGTGTTGGCAGTGTTGCCGCCCTTGACGGAGACATTTAAGTGACCGGAAATCGTGTTATCCGCGCCGTCGAGCAGGCTGTGCACGAAGGGCATATAATCCTCGTTCGTTGTAAAATCGCCGAGCACGGACGGATCGGAAAACGCCTCGTTCATGATGACGATAATGTTCGGCTTTTGTGCATTGTCCGAAGGTGTTCCATCGAATTCCTGAGAGCCGGTATCATAGGATGCCAGTAGCCCCTTGGCGTTTTCTGCGCTGTAACCGGAGGGCTTATCGACAGAAATGTACTGAAGCTCCATTAAAAACGCAGTTACAGTACCATTTTTAAATTGAATCGTCGTCGGAGTGAAAAGCTTGTTGTAAAGGTGAAGCTTCTGCTCGACGATGTCCTCGCTGTGCAGCATTTTCGTGTAGCCAAAGCATAAAAGACCGCAGGAAAGCGCGAGGCAGACGCGGGCAATCCGGGCTCTTTTATTTTTTTTCGGAAAGCCTTTTTTCAGGAAAAATTCCAGAACCAGAAGCAGGACAAAACAGATCAGCACGATTACTGCGGTGCGGTTCAATTTGTATTCGTAGTTGTCCGCAACGCTGGCAGCGGTCGAGATCGAAAGAATGTCCCACGGCTGGATGGGCGCGCCGCGAAATTCCAGGACGAAATAGTTTGCAAGACCGTAAATGGCGCAGAAGGCGGTTTCGATGCCGAGTGCGCGGCTGATCCTGCCGGTCAGTGCAAATAAAAACAGTGCTGCAAATTCAAACAGTGCCAGATTCATCCCCTGTATATACGGTTTCATGGTCTGGAACGGATTATGCGTGTACCATTCCAGCAGATAAAAATTCAGAACAGGGCCGATCAGCAGAAAAATCCAGGGACTGCTTTTTTTCAGCCAGACAATCCATTTTTTCATAAAACTCCTCTTTTCGTGTAAGGTAAATTCGTTTTCTGTTCCATAATAGTCAGGACTTTGAGGGATGTCAAGGGAGGAAAACGCATATATATAAGAAACAGAAAAAGCTTTCGTTTTTCTTAATAAAGTTTAAATAGGAAAAAAAGAAAGCCTATGTTACAATAAACCAACTGGAGGAAATGCGGACATGGACGATAAAAAAAGGGATCTGATCCCGGTGGCGGCGATTGCTCTTTTTCTGGTAATTATCATCGCGCTGTGCGCAGTACGGCTGCATCAGCGCAGGGAGACACGGGCAGAGATCGCAGAAACGGAAAGCACGCAGATATGGTACAGCGAGGAACAGGCAGAGTCTGCAGAATCAGAGACGAAGGACGCAACGGATCAGACGGAAGAAACAACAGCGGGGAAAAAGCAGACGACGGAAAGGGGACAGCAGGAGGATGAGACGCTGACAGAGCATCCGGACAGCAAACTTCCCGCAGGCAAAGGGAAGGAAAGTCAGGGTGCCAAGCAGGAGGGCAACCTCCGGACGGTGAGCGGAAACGATCCGTTATCCGGCGCGGAGAGTGCGAACAAGACAAACGAAGAGATGCTTCTGGAGATGTCCGGTTACTGGGAACAGGATAATATGGACGCGGTGGAGGATCTGGCGATGCTGCCCTGGTATATGAGGATGTCGTCGGATATTTCGGATGCAAACAGCTTTTATTATTATGGCGAGCGCAGCAGCGCAGGACAGCCGGACGGAACCGGAATCGCCTGCTATGCGGATAACGCCTATTACTACGGCGAGTGGTCGAATGGCAAACGCGAAGGCAACGGCAAGTGGGTGCGCTTTTACGTTTATTATGACGATGATACCACGTCGGACCGCGCCTACCGCGAGCATATGTATGCCGGAGAATGGAAAAACGACCTGCCGGACGGTGAAGGACAGGAGCATTATGAGCTGGATATGAGCAAGGCTGCCAAAAAGGAGCGTTACATCCAGAATGTGATCGGAACGTTCCGCAGCGGCTTCTACAGCGGAGAAATGTACCTGACGACGTTAAATTGGGACGGCAATCAGGAAGAGTGGAACGGCTTTGCGGACGCGGGAATCTGGAGCCCCTACGGAGCCGGTTCGAACCGCAAGGAGGTACCGGTCTGTCAGGATGTGGACGATGATAACAATTACCTTTGGCTGTCTGTGCGCGACAACAAGAATCGTGGAATCTATGAGCTGATGCCGTAGTTCACTCGTACCTTTCTGGGAGCAGATTTCGTGCTTGCAGGAAAATCTGCTCCCGGGAAGGTACGAAGGGAGCGCCGTTTCATGAGCAAAAATGAGCTGCGAAGCAGCGGAAAGCATCGAAGATGCGATTTTGCGAATGGCGCGGGTGAACTTTCACAGTGCACGGGTGAATGGTACGAAAACGGCGCCATAGAATGCCGTAAAACCCTTGACAGAAGTTTCAAAAGTTCGATATAATAATTAAGTTATACGAAAGAGAAGCGTTCGGCAGCCGAAACAACCGGCTGCCGGAGCGGTGAGCGGTCATGGCGGAATTGGCAGACGCGTTGGTTTTAGGTGCCAATGGGCAACCGTGTGGGTTCGAGTCCCACTGACCGCATGCAGGCAAATGGAAAAGAAGAGAAGGGATGCCGGATCGACAAACAGGGATTTGAAGCTGCTGTTTTGTCGGGCGGCATCCCTTTTCGCTGTCAGGCGCTACAGGAGAAAAAATCCGGTTGACAACTGTTTTAAATAGTGATATCATTTACATGTAACAAGGGATTGTAACTCTTTGAGGCATCACCTAAGGGGATGGGTGCGCAAAGAGTTTTTTTATTTTATAAACATTTATTGCTTGGTTTTTCAAAGCAACTTACAGGACGCTGTTGAAAACAGCTTGATACGCAGGAAGAAATCGTAGTGATAAAAGGGAGTACTAATGAAAGGGTAAGAAGGTATTGCTATGATGATTGTCAAAAAAATCAATAATAATGTAGCCATTGGTGTTGACGGAAACGGGCACGAGGTAGTCTTGTTTGGCAAGGGTATCGGCTTTGGAGAACTCCCTTATAGTATTAATGATATGTCAAAAATAGAGCGTTCATTTTATGATATAGATTACCGATATTACAATTTGTTGTCGGAGATTCCGGAGAACATGTTCCTTTTTACAAGCCGTATCGTTGATGCCATAGAGAGTAAAATTGACGGTAATCTGAATCCTAATCTGGTGTTTATCCTTGCAGATCATATCAATTTTGCAGTTACCAGATATCGTAAGGGAATGCAAATATCGCTACCTTATTCTTATGAAATTGAGTTTGAATATCCCCACTTGACAAAGCTGGCAAAATGGATCGTCAAAAATATTAATGCAAAATATCAGGTATGCCTGGATAAAGGGGAGGTTACAAGTATAACCATGCATTTGCTGAATGCACTGGAAGGAAAAACGAATCAGGATGATCAGCAGCACCAGAGTCAAATTACCCGAATCATTAAAAACGTAACAAAAATTATAGAGGATTATTTTGGCATTGTTCTTGATAAAAATGACTTCAATTATTTCAGGTTTAAAATTCACTTGAAATATTATGTCCTAAGAAAAGAAAATAATGAAGAATTTATGGACGGTAATATTGATGAACTGTATGATAATATGAAAAATACTTATCCCGATATCTATAACTGCGTATATAATATTGATCAATATTTATATAAAGAATTTAAGAAAAGCTGTACAAGTAACGAATTGCTGTATCTTATGATACATGTTACTCGGTTATGTACACGAGAGGATTGTAACCGCAAGGGCATTACCTCAGCATGAGAGTGCTGGGGTTTTATTTTTGCAGGAACCGTACATTAGCTGTATCGCACTGTAATCCTTATGCGTCATCAGTGTACTGAGAAATACTGACATGTCAATATTTTTCTGCCGTTCGGTTTGCTAAGTGCTCCTTGAAAATTGAATACAGGCAATTTGAGCTTTCATTTAAAAGGCTGTTTTACGAAAACGATGTATCTGCAATAAAGGAGGAAGAAAAATGAAGCTTTTGGTTAAAGGTGATGATTATGGAATTACAAAAAGTGTTACGTATGGAATCATCGAAGCATTTGATCATGGGATTTTAACAAGCTCGGGCATGTTTACGAATATGGAGATCGCCCCATGGGCGGCACAATTTGTAAAAGAAAGGGAAACCTGCTGTTTTGGAATAGACTTTAATCTGGTTTGCGGTCCCTGCGTATCAGATTACAGGGAAATTCCACATTTGGTTGATGAAAATGGCCGTTTTATCAGCTCAAAAATCAGAGTGAATGATCCAAAATGGGCTACGAAAGAAGGGCAGAATGAGTTATTACCGTTTCATGAAGTATATAAAGAAATAGCGGCACAGTATCAGCGTTTTGTTGATTTATGCGGGAAAGCGCCTGCCTATCTGTGTGGGCATTCCATTCAAACCGGCTCTATGGAGGAAGCGTACCGGACGTTATCAGCTGAGACAGGAGTTCCGTTTTGTGATGATCTGTACAAAAAATATAATATCATAGACTTTCGTGACGCGCCGATAAAAAATGACGAATTAATGAATCTGTCAACCAGAGGAAAAGAGTTTCATGCAATGGAACAGTTGAACCGCGATCCGATGAAATTATTTTTTGACAACCTGGAATATCTAAAGGGATTTGAGTATGTGGCGCTTGTCTGCCACCCGGGCTTTGTTGATGCTGATCTGTTAAAATTATCGTCCTGCAGCTTGGAGAGAATGAGAGATCTTGAATTCTACCTTTCAACAGAAATGAAGGACTTTATTTTAGAAAACGGGATTGAGTTAATTTCATTTTCTGATTTGACTGCATAGAGCTTAAAGGAACCTGTATTCCATTTATACCGGGTGGGGTGGTTGCATATCCTCAATGATTGTAAAAAAAATGAGAGGAGGAATCAGGAAAGGGGGGTCTTTCCTGCAAAATTCAATGAATCAAAACTATCATAAGTTAGCTGTTACTTTACTGGAAAAGGTAGGCGGCAAGGATAATGTTATTAATGTATATCATTGTGTTACCCGTTTGCGCTTTCAATTAAAGGATTCAAGTATTCCAAATACGGAAGAAATTGAAAAGATCCAGGGTGTTTTAGGGGTTGTCACGTCAGGGGGACAATATCAAATCATTATCGGGCAGGCTGTTCCTGAGCTTTATAAAAAGGTGGTAGAAATCGGGGGATTTGGAACTCAGGAGGAAATTGCCGAGAATCTGGACGGGGGATTTGAAACTCAGGAGGAAATTGCCGAGAATCTGGACGCTCCAAAAGAAAAAAAAGGGATAAAACAGTTTTTTGCCCAGTTATTTGAATTTATGTCCGCTGTCATGTCACCGATGATTCCGGCGTATTGTGCCGCAGGTTTATTTAAAACGGTTGCCGTAGTATGCGGTCCGGATGTGTTAGCGATATGGGAAACGACAAGTGATTTGTATATAACGTTTAACTTTGCGTATAATGCATGTTTTTATTTCCTACCGATTTATTTGGGCTACACCGCCGCGAAAAAACTCGGGCTTAACGTTATTTTAGGAATGTATCTTGGCGGAATGATGCTTGTTCCGGAATTTGTTGAAATTGCAACTACAAGCGAAGCGTTTACAATACTGGGAATACCATGTAAGCTCGGAACCTATGGAACGACAATTTTTCCGATCCTGTTAAGTGTTTTTGCCTTAAAATATGTAGATATGCTGATCAGTAAGGTTATTCCGCAGATGTTGTCTACATCAATTAAGCCGTTTATTGAAATGTTTATCATGTTACCGCTGGAATTATGTTTATTCTGCCCGTTGGGAACTTTAATCGGTGAGGGGATTGCCCAGGTTATTTTAATGCTTGACAGCGCCCCGTTATTGGTGGGAATCATAGGCGGCTTGTGGCCGTTCCTGATCTTGACCGGTATGCATATGCCGATCTTATATGCGGTTATCCTTCCTAATTTATATTCCTTAGGTTATGACACGACTGTTCTTCCGGCGACGCTTACAAACCAGGCGTTGTTGGGGTTGGAGCTGGCTGCTTTACTGAAAATCAAAAATAAAAAAGAACGAATGAATGTATTCCAGTTATTTATCACCCACAATGTGGGAGGTGTCAGTGAGCCGGTGCTTTACGGAATCGGTATGAAATATAAAAAGACATTAATCGCATTGGCGGTCGGAGGAATTTGCGGCGGGTTATTTGCGGCTTTTACCGATGTAGTTTACTATCTGGGACCCAGCTTTCCCCTTATAGGAAACGCGCTTTCCTTCTTCCAGGGCGGGACTAAGAATTTTATCCTGTTCTTTATCAGCGCTCTTATTGCGTGTGTAGTAACGTTTTTGCTTACTTATTTTTATGGCTTTGATAAAAATGATCCTATGTTAAAAAAGGAGGAGGGATAATGAAAAAATTTTCAATTCTGATTGCCGGGGGCGGAAGTACGTTTACTCCGGAAATTCTGCTCTTATTGTTAGAAAAAAGAGAGCAGTTTCCCATCAGAAAAATAAAGTTCTATGACAACGATGAGGAGAGGCAGAAAATAATTGGCGAAGCATGTGGCGTGCTTATTGAGCATAAGGCTCCTGAAATTGAATTTTCATATACAACTGATCCGGAAACCGCATTTACTGATGTCGATTTTGTAATGGCACATATCCGCGTTGGTAAGTATGAGATGCGCGGAAAGGATGAAAAAATACCGCTGAAATATGGTGTGGTAGGGCAGGAAACCTGCGGACCGGGAGGTCTGGCATATGGAATGCGTTCCATCGGACCTGTAATCGAGTTAATCGATTATATGGAAACGTACTCTCCGCATGCGTGGATGCTGAATTATTCGAATCCCGCGGCAATCGTTGCGGAAGCAACAAACCGGCTCAGGCCGGACGCAAGAATCATCAATATCTGTGATATGCCCGTTGGAATAGAGGCAAGAATGGCTGTCATCTGCGGGCTGAAATCCCGAAAGGAGATGATTACCAGGTATTTTGGGCTGAATCACTTTGGCTGGTGGAGTGACATAAGGGATAAAAACGGAAAGGATTTAATGCCGGTAATTAAGGCCTACGTGAAAGAGAACGGGTTTAATACTTCCCAAATAGATGGGCATACAGATGATAAAAGCTGGACGGATACTTATAATAAGGCGAAAGACGTCTATGCGGTTGACCCGAATTTCATTCCAAATACGTATTTAAAGTATTATTTATACCCGGACTATGTGGTGAAGCACTCAGATTTAAATTACACAAGAACAGATGAAGTAAGGGAGGGGAGAGAAAAACGGGTGTTTGAAGAGGCTCGAAGGCTTATTCAGACAAAGAATGTGGAAAATTGCGGCTTCGAAGTGGGAAATCATGCGGAGTATATTGTTGATCTGGCAAGAGCGCTGGCATATAACACACAGGAAAGAATGTTGCTAATCGTGCCCAATCATGGCGCGATTGAAAATTTTTCCTATGACGCAATGATTGAGATTCCCTGTATTGTAGGGAAGAATGGATATGAACCATTAAAGGTCGGGAAAATACCGGTATTCGAAAAAGGGCTTATGGAGCAGCAGGTAGCGGCGGAAAAGCTGGTTGTTGACGCCTGGGTTGAGAAAAGCTATCAAAAAATGTGGCAGGCGATTACCATGTCTAAAACAGTTCCAAGCGCGGCGGTTGCTAAGTTAATACTGGACGATTTGATAGAAGCAAATGTAAAGTACTGGCCGGAGCTTAGATGAACGTGCAGCTCCTGTGCGCCGGAGATTCCTTTTTATTTTCATGTTCTGGCAAAGCAATAGCATAAACGGGAAGAAGCATAAAAAAGTTGCATAAAATGTCTTGCCTGTATAAGCAGGGTTGTTTCACGAAGAATAATTGAATAGCCAAAAATGTTTGAATTTATCGCTTCATGAAACAACCCTGACAGCGGGAGACAGAGTGTTGACAAAATATAAAAAAGTGCTACAATCCTGTCTTTGACAGTTGAAAAACAAAAAAATCGCTGTATCCCTTCATTTCCAATCCGGTCAGGTGTTGGTAATTTCTCTCATGAAATATGACTTCTATAAACCGAATGGAATTATCCTGTCTTTCTCTGAAAATGATAAGCAACTTCTTATGCAAAAGGTTTTGTTGATATTGCTTCGCACAATTCAGAACTCTTTTACGTGCGTCTTCTTTTGTAAACTTCATAAATAGTTCGGAAATCCTCCATAAAGAATAACGGTTAGACTACATATACATAGATTTTCCTGAAAGATCATAAATAATAGATATGGAAAGAGAGAGTAATAGCACCATTGTACTATATACCCCCTCTTTGTGGCTAATTTTAATGTTGTCTGCCAACGACCGGTAAAATACCGGTAAAAATATCGGATTTTAGTGTTGTCCGCCAACGGTCAATCACAGGATTGACAAGCATATCAGATTTTAGTGTTAGCCCACTGGAAAAGCACGCTTTTCCTACTACTATTATTATAGGCAGAGCAGATTTTTATGTCAATAGAAATCATAAATCATTCCCAGATATTCTCCAAATGCGGTGCCTCAAAATATGTATTCGGTCTGACGCAAACATTTCTTTGATAGAACGATATATCGACAGGGTGTTGACAAAATATAAAAAAGTGCTATAATTTATTTCAACAATAAAAGGGAGTAGCCAGCACCGAGAGGTGGTTTGAAACCGTCACCCCGACAAGCAGCCAGATGATAATCGATTTGCTGCAGATGTCCGTATTAAATGAAACGCGCGAGACTTTTATTGCAGCTGTCAGGCTGTAATAGAGGCCTCGTTTTTTTGTTTCGTTGGAAAGGGTGTCCATAGGAAACAAAACCCTCCGGGGGAAAAGCACTTTTCCGGAAAAGTCGCCTGGCAGCGACCGAAGCTATTTACTTTACGAGTCCACCAGACCGGTGGAGAAAAGGAGAATGAGTATGTTTACAGGAATTAGTTTAGGAGCTGTTGTTGCCATAATCGCAGTGATCGCGCTGCTTGGAATTATCGCTTCCGGGTATGTGAAAGCACCTCCGGACACGGCATTTATTATTTCCGGCCTGCGCAAAAAGATCATTATCGGGAAATCGAGTATCAAGATCCCGTTTCTGGAACGTCTTGACAAGCTGAGCTTAAAGCTGATCCCGATCGATGTGAAGACAGAAGCAGCGGTGCCGACGGCGGATTACATCAACATTCAGGTGGACGCAGCAGTTAACGTCAAGGTTTCCAGCGAGCCCGAAAAATTAAAGCAGGCAGCAGAAAATTTCCTGAATCAGAACACCCAGTACATTGCGCAGGTAGCGAGAGAGGTTCTGGAAGGCAACATGCGTGAGATCGTAGGCCGCATGCGTTTGGAGGAAATGGTCAGCGACCGTCAGAAATTCGCGGACCTGGTAAAGGAAAATGCCGAGCCTGACCTGGCTGCCATGGGTCTGGACGTTGTCAGCTTCAATGTGCAGAACTTTACGGATTCCAACGGTGTCATTGATGACCTTGGTATCGACAACATTTCCCAGATCAAGAAAAAGGCAGCGATTGCAAAGGCTGAGGCAGAAAAAGAAATTGCGGTAGCAAAGGCGGAAGCGGATCGTCAGTCCAACGACGCGCGGATCAATTCCGAAAGAGAGATCGCCATCAAGAACAACGAGCTGGATATGCAGAAGGCAGAGCTTCAGAAAAACGCGGACAGCAAGCGGGCGGAAGCGGATGCGGCATATGAGATCCAGAAAGAGGAACAGCGAAAGACCATCGAAGTAACTGCGGCAAATGCCAACATTGCAAAAGAGGAACGTCTGGTGCTCTTAAAACAGCGTGAAGCAGAGACGATGGAAAAATCGCTGGATGCACAGGTTAAGAAAAAAGCGGAAGCGGAGAAATTCGAACGTCAGCAGAAAGCGGAAGCAGAGCTGTTTGAACGCCAGAAAGAAGCGGAAGCAAAGAAATTTGAAACGGAAAAGGCTGCAGAGGCGCAGCGTGCGAAGGCGGAAGCGGATCTGTTCTCTAAAGAACAGGAAGCCAAAGGTATCCGCATGGTCGGCGAAGCCGAAGCAGAAGCGATTCGCGCCAAAGGTGTTGCGGAGGCGGAAGCGATGGAAAAACGTGCGCAGGCTTATCAGAAATACAACAACGCGGCAATGGCGGAAATGCTCATCAAGGTGCTGCCCGATATCGCAGGCAAGATCGCAGAGCCTCTGACCCAGATCGACAAGATCACGATCATCGGCGGTTCGGACGGATCAAACGGCGTGGACCAGGTAGCAGGAAACGTACCGGCAGTGATGACAAAGCTGTTTGAAACCATGAAAGAAACCGTGGGCATCGACCTTGCGGAGGTTGTAAAAGCGGGAACCTATGATGCAAAAGTGAACCGCAATATCACGATCAACGCAGACGGAGCAAAGCAGGCAGCGGAAGTGTTGAAGCAGGAAACTGCTGCAGAAGCATCGGCGGAAATCGCAGAGTAAACGGTTTGGATTGTATTGAAAAAATGTTTTAAACGCATATAATAGAGATATGATAATTGGATGCGGCATACTATAAGGGGAGGTGTTAAATATAGCAACTTCGAGTATTAAAAAGAACTTTTTGGTTTCTGGAGAAAAACAGGCAGAATTGTTTGCGGATGCGATTGAAAGTTCCTATATGGAATCTCTCTGCAGAAAGACGGAAAATGAGTTGAGAATTACCCATCTGCGCGGAGCAGAAGACATCAGAAAGTTTATGGCGAAGAGAAAAGAGGTAAATGCTTAACGAGGTTACAGTGTTAAACATTCGTGAGTATTTGGCTGCAACAGAAAATGGAAGATTTGGAGAGGAGGAATTGAAAGAACTTCTCTCCGAATTTTCCTGCAGTAAAAACGCCGATGTTGAACGATTTTTAAAGGAACAGGCGATAGAATTTACAAAGAAGAATCAGTCAGTAACGTATTTGGTATTCCACAGTCAGGATGCTTCGCTGGTAGGCTACTTTACGCTGGCGATTAAACCGATTTGCGTCAGTGCGGAGAAGTTCAGTAACACGACGAAACGTAAAATAGCCAGAGTCAGTGAGCAACGGGAAAATGAACTTACATATACGCTTTCTGCGTATCTGATTGCTCAGCTGGGAAAAAATTTTAGAAATGGGGCAAATCGGAAAATTACAGGAAAGCAGTTGCTTCAGGCAGCTGTTGATACCATTCTGAAATTACAGTATATGACCGGAGGCATGGTATTTTTTCTGGAGGCAGAAAATGAAGAGCATCTGCTGCAGTTTTATGAAGTGGAAAATGGATTTAAAAGATTTGCAGTAAAAGAAACGAATCACAGAGCGAAGAAATCGCAAAAATTGATTCAATTGCTAAAAGTTCTATAACAGAAACTCCCGGCAAAGCCCCTGAAAAAGGCTCTGCCGGGAGTTTTTTACGTCCGATCCCAGGCGACAAAAGTGCCGCGACATATTCTTTTTTACGGAAGTGCTTATGCGTCCTTTCCCTGCCCCTGCGGCGCATTGCGCAGGGTATCCTTCTGCATCCATTTTCCACGCTTATAATAGAGGATAAACAAGATCGATGTAATAGTCCAGGTCAGTGGATAGGAAAATGCCACTGTTGCGACCTCGTGTCTGAGGGGAACGGCAATCGTGATCCAGAGGATCCTCAGGACACAGACTCCAAAGCAGGTCAGCAGCATCGGGAAAAAGGAATCCCCGCAGCCGCGGCAGGTACCGGAAAGGATTTCGATGCAGATGTAAGTAATGTAGGCGGGAGAAACGACACGCATCATGCCGATGCAGATGTTGATGACATTGGTATCGCGTGTGAATAAAAGCAGGATCGTTCCGCCGAAATTCAAAACGATAAAGCTGAGAAAAAGGCTGGTCACGGCAGCAAGACCGAGACAGATGCGGACACTTTTTTTGATACGGTCGTATTTTCCGGCGCCGAAATTCTGCCCGGCGAAGGTCGTGATGGAAACGCCGTAAGCACCCATAATCATCCAGAAAATACTGTCCACTTTTCCGTAAGCAGTCCAAGCGGCGATCGTGTCGGTTCCGAAGGAGTTGATGGAGGACTGGATCAACAGGTTGGAAATCGAATACATTGCGGACTGCAGACCGGCAGGCAGACCGATTTTGATGATGTCAAATAAAAGATCGCGGTGAAACCGGATTTTGGAAACGATCAGGCGATAGGAATCCTGTGTGCGCAGCAGGGCGATCAGGGTCAGGATCGCGGAGAAAAACTGGGACGCAATCGTCGCAATTGCAGCTCCGGCAACGCCCATGTCGAGCACTGCGACAAATAAAAGGTCGAGCACAATGTTGACCAGACAGGAAGCGATCAGGAAATAGAGCGGCCGTTTGGAATCGCCGACAGCGCGCAGAATACCGGAGCCCATGTTGTAGATCATGGACGGAATCGTGCCGAGATAATAAATTTTCATATAAGTCAGGGAAAGGGAAAGAATGTCGTCCGGCGTTCCCATCGCAGCCAGGGCAAAGCGTGCGGAAACAAGACCGATCAGCATAATTACAACGCCGCCTGCAATTGCCAGTGCAATAGCGGTATGAACGGAATCACTGACCCTGCGCCGGTTGTCTGCGCCGTAATACTGGGAAATGATAACAGTTGCACCGGAAGAAAGCCCGACGAAAAAGCCGACGAGCAGGTTGATAATCGTGGAAGCAGAGCCCCCGACAGAGGCAAGCGCTTCCTTACCGACAAAGTTGCCGACGATGATCGCATCCGCAGTGTTATAGAGCTGCTGAAAAAATGTTCCAAATAAAATAGGGAAAAAGAAAATCAGAAGCTGCTTCCAGATGACTCCTTCAGTGATCTGATTTGTTGTGTTTTGTGCTGCCTGCTTACTCATAAAGTAAAAAAATCCTCCGTTTTTAATACTACACAAGGTCAGTATAGACTTGTCTGCAAAGAAACACAAGACACTATGTAAAACATCGAAAAAATGCTATACTTAGTGTACAGTTCACGAAGGGAGCGCCGCTTTATGAGTAAAAATAGAAATCGAACCAGACGGATTTACGGAATCATTCTGATATCGTTTGTTATAATATGGATAGGAAGCGTTTCTCTTCAGATGCTGAGCAATCGGCATAATGCCTGGATCGCCAGCGAGATGATTCTGCAGCAGCTGGAGGATGTGATCGAAGAAAATAAAGAAAGCTATCAGACGCTTCTGGAAACCCTGAAGGAAGAGTATACGCTGCGGGCAGAGACAGTGGCAAATCTCCTTGAAATGGAAGGAAGACTATATCAGACCACAGAGGAGTACCGCAAGATCGCAAAACAGCTGCGTGTGGACGAAATTCACATTATCAATACGGGCGGCTGTATCGTTGCAGGAACAAATCCGGAGTATTTTGGCTACAGCTTTTCTTCCGGCGAGCAAATGGGATATTTTAAGCCCATGCTGACAGATAAAACGCTTTCCATGTGTCAGGATATGGTGCCGAATACTGCAGAAGGCAAAATGATGATGTATGCCATCGTCTGGAATTCTTCCGGCACGGCCATGATCCAGATTGGCATTACCCCCAGCCGACTGCTTGCAAAAATGAACAGTGCCAGCGTGGAAAATCTGGTTCGGCAGATGCCGATCACCTTCGGAATGAATATTTTTCTGCTAAATGCCACCACAGGAAAAATGCTTGCAACCACGCGGCAGGATGTATTGCTCTATGAGCTGCAGGATTCCGACCGGCTGGAAGAAGGAAACCTGCAGGAAGGAAAGCGGTATCGGACCAGTGTGAAAATCAGTGACAGACAGCAGTATCTGGTCTATGAAAAATATGGGGAATATAATCTTGCAGTTTCCTACGACATTTTAGAGGCGAACCAAAATCTGATCTATGTTGCAGCAACCATGTTTCTGGTATTGGTGCTTTCTTTTTTGATCATTTTTTATATTACGGAGCGCTCGATCGCTGCGATTGATAAAAATGAAGAGGAGTTAAAGCAGGCGAAGGAGGCGGCAGAGCGTGCAAATGCAGCAAAAACCGGATTTTTGTCTCGAATGTCACATGATATCCGGACACCGTTAAACGGCATTATCGGAATGATCGAAATCAGCGACCGCCACAGGGAGGACAGAGCACTGGTGGATGCAAACCGTGCGAAGGAAAAGGTTGCGGCAAAGCATCTGCTGGAGTTGATTAACGATGTACTGGAATTTAACAAGCTGGATGAAGAAAACCTTCAGCTTACGAAAGAGCCGTTTTGCTTAAAAGAGCTCTGGCAGGAAATTATCACGATCGTGGAACCCCGGGCAGCAGATAAGGGAGTTCTTTTAAAATATGAAGAACAGACAGAAGGTACAGCAGTCGGCTGTGTGCTTGGAAGCTCTCTGCATGTCAGACAGATCTTTATCAATATTTTGGGAAATGCGATCAAATATACGGATGCCGGAGGATATGTCCTGTGTCAGGTGACTATAAAGGCTATCGGGGAAAACCTGATATCCTGTCAGACAGTGATTTCGGATAACGGGATCGGCATGAGCACAGCATTTCTTCCCCATCTGTTTGAACCCTTTTCCCGGGAAAATACCGATAAAAAAAGTGTAACCCAGGGAACCGGACTGGGAATGTCCATCGTCAAGCATCTGATCGACAAGATGGACGGAACCGTTACGGTGGAGAGCAAAAAAGGAGTTGGAACCATATTTACGGTCACGCTCCTGTTTGAAGGGCTCAAGGAACAGGAATGTAAGAAAATCGAAGAAGAGGATCAGAACGTGGATCTTTCCGGAATGCGTGTGCTTCTTGCAGAGGACAATGAGCTGAATATGGAAATTGCGGAAACCTTTCTGACAGATGCAGGTGTACAGATCACAAAGGCATACAATGGAAAAGAAGAGGTGGAGCGCTATCTGGAGCAGCCGGCAGGTACCTTTGATGCGATCCTGACCGATCTGATGATGCCGATCATGGACGGCTGCGAGGCGGCACGGGCGATCCGCAGCAGCGGCCGTGCAGATGCCGAAAGTATCCCCATCATTGCTTTGACGGCCAACGCCTTTTGGGAGGATGCAGAACGGGTGAAGCGAGAAGGAATGAATGAGCATCTGCCCAAACCGCTGGACGTTGGGAAAATGCTTTCCGTATTGGCAAAATACAGGAAATAGGGGCTGTGACGGAAGCATTTTTGGAAAGCTTTCCGGCTTGTCAAATACCCGGTTCTGACATACAATACTGATATGCGGCAGGAAATGGGGCCTTTTCGAATATGGAAAAGGAGATAGTGTGAAAAATAAGCGTGATCGCTTATTTTTCACACAGCTCTTTGTGCCGCAGGCGTCACAAAGTAGCCAGGATCGCAGAGCAGAACTGGAAGTTCTGCTCGCGGTTCCTTCGGCGCAAAGCGCCTGCGGAATGGAGGATAAAATGCCGATATTTCAAACAGTTGCTGCGGCATGCCGCGCCGCAGGAGAAAAATTGAGATCCTGGAAACAGAAAAAAAGAACAGACCGGCTTTGGAGAATGGTTTTATGGGGAATTCTGTGGGCAATGCTATGTCCGACGCTAGGGGCCTGTGGGGCACAGCGGGAAGAGCTCTTTTTGTCGGAAAAGGAAAGCATAGCCTATGGGGATGGAAACCGCAAAGTAGAATCAAAGGTCGAAGACACGGACCAAAACCGCGAGGCTGAACCAAATGCCGGGAATACAGACCAAAACCGCGAGGCTGAGTCAAATGCCGGGGACACGGATCAAAACCGCAAGGCTGAGCCAAGTGCCGGAAGCACAGGCCGGACAGAGCTCTCCGATGCTTCCTTAGAGGAAGCAAAAACCCTTGTGGTGCACATCTGCGGAGCAGTATCCGCTCCGGGGGTCTATGAGCTTCCGGCAGGCAGCAGAATTATAGACGCCGTGGAGGCAGGAGGCGGTTTTTTGCCGGAAGCGGATGAAGCATGCTGCAACCTGGCGGAAGAAATCGTGGACGGTTGTCAGATTTATATCATGACAAAATCGGAAAGCTGCGCCGACGGACAGACAGAAAAGAAAGCCGGAATCCAGACTTCGCCGGACAGCGATATGCAAACGACAGACAGAAATGTGCGAAGCAACAGCGCGCCGGCCTTGGAGAACGGTCTGGTCAACCTCAACACAGCGGACGTTGCTGCACTCATGACGCTGCCTGGAATCGGGGAAAGCCGGGCAAAGGCGATCATAAGCTATCGGGAGCAGCATGGAGCGTTTGCGCAGATTGAGGATATCATGAAAATCAGCGGAATCAAGCAGGCTGCATTTTCAAAAATCAAAGATAAAATTACAGTTTAATCATAAGACAGAAAGAATCCGGACAAACAGCGAGAAACGGATTGTCCGGTCGGGAAAAGGGAGAAACATGGCAAAGAAAGTTTTGGTTGTGGACGATGAAAAGCTGATTGTAAAAGGAATCCGGTTCAGCCTGGAGCAGGACGGAATGGAAGTGACCTGCGCATATGACGGAGAAGAGGCACTGCTGTGTGCGAAAGAGCAGAAATTTGATATGATTCTGCTCGACATTATGCTGCCAAAACTGAGCGGAACCGAAGTATGCCAGCAGATTCGGGAGTTTTCGGATGTTCCGATCGTAATGCTCACAGCCAAAAACGACGACATGGACAAAATCATGGGACTGGAATATGGTGCAGATGACTATATCACCAAGCCCTTTAACATCCTTGAGGTAAAGGCGCGCATCAAGGCGATCATGCGCCGTACCTCTGCGAGAGGACAGATCGCAAAGCCGGAAAGCATTCTGGAAAGCGGAGATATGCGCGTGGACTGCGAAAGCCGCCGCGTCAGCATTTCCGGCAGAGAGGTCAATCTCACTGCAAAAGAATTCGACCTGCTGGAGCTTCTGATCCGCAATCCGAGTAAAGTCTACAGCCGTGAAAAACTTCTAAACCTCGTCTGGGGCGCAGACTATCCCGGGGATGTCCGCACCGTAGACGTCCACATCCGCCGCCTCCGCGAAAAAATTGAAACCAACCCCAGCGAACCCCGCTACGTCCACACCAAATGGGGAGTGGGATATTATTTCCGCGTTTAGGTGGAGGAACCCATGAACACAAGCAGCAAAACCCCCGGATTATTCCGGCGGCTCACTTATAAAATTCCGATCTTCCGCAGCCTGAAGGCCTACATTTTCCTCCTGATGCTGATCATCGGAATCGTGCCCAGCGACATCATGCGGCTGGGCATTCTGAATAATTACGAAGAACGTGCGGTGAATCTGCGCGGCTCGGACGTCGCGTCCCAGTACCGGATTATCGCAAACCACCTGGTCAATTACAACTACCTGCAAAATCCAACTTCCGATGTCGTCAATGCCGAGCTGGAGCAGATGTCCAACCTGTATGACGGCCGCGTGCTGATTATCAATAGCAATTTCCGCATTGTGAAAGACACCTACGCCATGAGCGAGGGGAAAACGATGATTTCCGAGGAAGTGATCAAGTGCTTCCGCGGGGAAAGTACGACCCGCTACGACAAGACGAACGGCTATATCGAGATGACGGTTCCGATTACGGAGACGGTAGACGGGGAAAAAGGGCAGACGAGCATCGTGCGCGGCGTGATTCTGGCCAGTGCATCGACAGACAGCATTGCGACGACGTTGGACATCCTGAGCCGGAAAGCCCTGATTCTGGAAATCGTGATGGGAATTATCATTATCGGCATCGTCTTTTTCTTCTCGCACATCCTGATTATGCCCTTTAAGCGCGTAACCCAGGCGATCAGTGAGGTCAAGGACGGTTTCACGGACGAGCCGATTTCCGTACCAGATTATCTGGAAACCGAGCATATCGTGGATGCCTTCAACCAGCTGCTGGGCAGAATGAAGGTCATCAACGATTCCAGGCAGGAATTCGTATCGAATGTCTCTCATGAGCTGAAAACGCCCATGACCTCGATCAAGGTGCTGGCGGATTCTCTGAATCAGCAGCCGGACGTGCCGGTGGAGCTGTATCAGGAGTTTATGCAGGACATTACGGAGGAAATCGAGCGGGAAAATAAAATCATCAACGACCTGCTTTCCCTTGTAAAAATGGACAAAACCGAAGGCTCAATGGACATTTCCGCAGTGGATATCAACGAGCTGTTGGAAACGACGCTAAAGCGCCTGCGTCCCATCGCCCGCAAACGGGACATCGAGGTGGTTCTGGAAAGCCTGCGCCCGGTTACGGCAGAGGTGGACGAGGTCAAAATGTCTCAGATTTTCACGAACCTTGTGGAAAATGCGATTAAATACAATAAAGAACACGGCTGGGTCAAGGTGCTTCTGGACGCGGATCATCAGTTTTTCACGGTAGAGGTTTCCGACTCCGGCATCGGCATCCCGGAGGAGGATTACGAGCATATTTATGAACGTTTTTACAGAGTAGATAAATCGCATTCCCGTGAAATTGGTGGTACAGGACTTGGACTTGCGATTACCAGAAATGCGATCCTGCTGCACCGCGGTTCGATCAAAGTGAGCAGCGTGGAAGGACAGGGCACGACCTTTACGGTGAAAATCCCCTTGTCCTACATCAAGTGATTTCAGAAAATTTGGAGAAGACTATGTCAGAGATCAGAAAAATGCGGGCGGTTGCGCTGCTTTTGGGCTGTCTGCTGTTGACCGGAATATTTGCCGGGTGCGGGAAGAAAGAAGAGACGCCTGCAAATACGGTCAGCGTTTATTATATTAATAAAGAAGAAACGAAAATCACGGCAGTGGAAAAAGAGCCGGAGGGCGACACCCTTTCCAAACAGGCGGAATGGGGTATTTCCCAACTGAAGGAAAATCCGGTAGAGCTGTCTTTGCGCTCACCGATCAGCGGTTTTACGATCAACAGCTGGAATGTCAAAGACGATCAGCTGGTGCTGGACATGAGTGTGGAATATAAAAAGCTGTCTCCATCCTCAGAAGTGCTGGTTCGGGCTGCAATTGTGCGCACGATGACGCAGCTGGAGGGAATTTCCTATGTTTCGGTGACGGTCGGCGGAGAAGCGTTGACGGACAGCCTCGGCAACGTGGTCGGTCCTATGACGGCGGATCTGTTTATCGACAACGCAGGAAATGAAATCAATGCATACGAAAAAACGCGCCTGCTTCTTTACTTTACCAATGAAAGCGGCGAGCGCCTGATCGGCGTCCAGACAAAACCGGTTGTATACAGCAGCAACATTTCCATGGAAAAGCTGGTGGTAGAGCGGCTGATTGCCGGACCGGATGCAGAAAACGAAGAGCTTTACCCGGTCATCAACCCTGCGACAAAGGTGCTGGGCGTGACGGTAAAGGATGGGACATGTTATGTAAACCTGGATAACGGTTTCCTGACACAGACCTACAATGTTTCCGCAGAGGTTCAGATCTATTCCATTGTCAACTCTCTGGTTGAATTGTCGAACATCAACAAGGTGCAGATTGCGGTAAACGGGAATACGGATATGATTTTCCGGGAAAAAATTTCACTGTCTAACGTGTTTGACCGGAACCTTGATCTGGTTTACGAAACGGAGGAATTACAATCATAAAAAATTGCAGAAGACCGCTGTGCGCGGCAATCCTGATTTTCCTGACCCTCTATCTGGCAGCGCGTCTGCTGCCGGAGTGGGTGGGAACGGACGCTGGCACAGACACGTCAGAGAAAGCACCCATTGGCGGGCGCACCTCGCTTACACAGCTTGACACCTGGCTGGAAGCCATGGATGGCGAAACCCTGTGCCTGACGGGCAAAGTCACAGACTGCTGGCAGCCTGTAGATGGAACCCAGGAAAACGCCAGCTTTTATTTAAAAGATCTTTCTATCGAGGCAGATGCCTCATCTTTTGTTTTTTCAGGGGATTCGGCGGAAACGACCAATAACCTGTCACAGATATCCGGTTCGGCAGATGCGGATCAGATGTCAGTTCTCATTTCTTCTCAGAAAACAACCTCACAAATCAATGAAATGCAGGAAATATTCGGGAAAAACGCGAGTACATTGTGCTATTTGCAGGAAGACGAAGCGTTTCCAAAGGCAGGCAGCTATGTTCGGGTTTTCGGCGAAGTGTCGCCATTTTTGCATGCAACGAATCCTGGAGAATTCGACACAGCAGCCTATTATCGGATAAAAGACTGCCTGTTTGCGCTGAGAAAAACAAAAATTACCGCTCAGACAAAAAACTATGGACGGCTGGAAGAATTTCTTTCACAGCTGCGCTATGAATCGGAGGTATTGTTCCGGAAGCTGCTGGGGGAAAAGAACGGTGCGACCGCATCCGCCATGGTGCTTGGACGGAAAAAAGGAATGGACAGCGAAGTAAAAGCGTTATACCAGGGCGCAGGAATCAGCCATCTGCTGGCAATTTCCGGACTGCACCTGTCCCTGATCGGCGCAGGACTGTTCGGACTTTTGAAAAAAGTACGGCTTCCGGTTGCTTTGAGCGCCGGAATTTCCACCTTGATTCTGATTGTATACGCGCAGCTGACCGGAATGGGCATTTCTACCCGGCGCGCCCTTGTCATGTTTTTGCTGTTTTTGGCGGCGGGACTGCTAAAGCGCACGCCCGATCTGCCAACCTCCCTTGCGGTTGCGGCGTTGCTTCTACTTGTGCCCAAGCCACAGCGGATTCTGGATGCAGGCTTCCAGCTTTCTTTTTCGGCAGTGCTCGGGATTGCGGTAATGATTCCGGTTTTGCAGGATGGCTGGGAGGAAGCAGCACCCTCGCTGCGAGTTGCCAATCGAGTCACCGATGGAGTTGCCGGATGGAACCTTGTTCGGGCTGCCATCGTCCGGGTCTGCCGTCTCCTCCGCAAAAATATCCTTGCCGGTCTGGGCATTACAATGACGATGCTGCCGTTTCTGCTGATTCATTTTTATGAATGGAGTCCGTGGTCGGTGCTGCTGAATCTGGCAGTCATTCCGCTGATGGGAATCTTGCTGCCGTGCCTGATCGGACTGCAGCTGGTCGCCCGTCTGACTGCGCTTGCCCACTGCCTGGAGCTTCCACAGCACCTTCTTTGCACCGCAATCGAAGCGATTTTTTCCTGCTATGAGCAGCTGTGCCGGTTTACAACGGCGCTTCCGGGCAGTATCCTGCACACCGGATATCCGACCTGGCAGGCACTGGCCGCGTATACAATCGGACTGATCGCTTTGGCTGTGTCAGGCAAAAAACTCCGTCCGCACCTCCGGCTTGCAGCAGCTGTGTGTCTGATGGGGATTTTCCTGATCCGCCTGCCGGGTGAACTGAACGTCACGATGCTGGACGTCGGGCAGGGAGAGTGCGTTGGAATCGAAACCCGGGAGCATCATGTATATCTGGTGGATGCCGGAAGCACGTCGAAGAAAAAGACCGGACAGTACCAGATTATTCCATGGCTGAAATATATCGGGACGCGGAGCGTGGAAGGAATTTTCATCACGCACTGGGACGAAGACCACATCAGCGCGGTAGGGGAGCTGTTGGAGTGGTCGAAAAGCAGCCGGGTCAAAATCCGGCGCATTTTTCTGCCGGATGTGGCGTTGAAGGATGAAGTGCTGGAAACGCTGCTGCAGCAGATCGAAGAGGCGAACGTCTCCGTGGAATACCTTTCTGCGGGAGAGCACATGACCGATGGCGCGCTGCAGATATCCTGCCTGCACCCCTATGCGAAAAAAGTGCCGGAGGATCGCAACGATTCGTCGCTGGTGCTGCGCCTGTCACAGGGCGATTTTCAGATGCTGCTGACCGGAGATCTGGAAAAGAGCGGCGAAGACTGGCTGGTGGAGCAGGCGCGACCCGCCGTGGAGCAGCCCCAGCCCGCTGCGCAGGAACAGCCGCTCCCGTGCGCGCCGTCAACCCAGCCTGCTGCGCAGGAGCAGGCACTTCCGTGTGCGCCGTCAAACCAGCCCGCTGGGCAGGGGCAGGCACTCCTGTGTGCGCCGTCAACCCAGCCCGCTGCGCAAAATCCTCTACGCTGCACCATCCTCGACGCCGGGCACCACGGCGCGTCCAACGCGACGGGAGAAGCACTGCTGGATTTGGCACAGCCGGAGCTGGTCCTGATTTCCTGCGGCAAAAACAACCGGTACGGGCATCCGGCGCCGGAAACGCTGAAACGCCTGGAAGAGCGGGGAATCCGCTGGTATTCCACGGCGGAGGTCGGCGCGATACAGGTGCATGTTAGAAAGAAAAAAGTGAAAATAGAAACAAGTCGGATTTGACAAAAACAAGTCATATAGAACTAAAAAATACGAAAAAACGTTTGCGTAATAAAAGGGAAGAAAACGCAGAAAAGCAAAATCAACCATAAAACAAATAGAAATACACATTTAAACGAATTCTGAAAACGGAAAACGGAAAATAAACGATATAACAATATAAAAATGATTGAATTTTATTCAATGGGGGGGGGGTAAAAACCGTAAAATAATGGAAAAACAGAGAATATTCAGGCGAACGGGATTTCTGGAAAAACATACCAATTCGGAAGGAAAGAACCCGAAATACGAGATACAAGAGGAGATTTTATATCAATTTTTAACACTTTTAATAGAAATCTTAAAAAAATGGCATAAATATTTGCCACGTTGCCTGCTTGTAAAGAAGACGTTAGATGGTATAATAAAATAACTGGCAAGAAGTTTGTAATTTCGACAAAAAACATAATTGTCGGAGTAGAAATACGTTAGGATGAACAGAAAGAAACAGGTGGGGGACAAGATGAAGAGAAAGCAGGAGAAGCCGGCATATGACCGGATCGCTGCCGGAGAGCGGCTGCGCTGTCGGAGGCTTGAGCTCGGCTGGAGCAGAGAGCTGGTGGCAGAACGGCTCGGTGTCGTCAATAAATATTATGCGGATATCGAGCGGGGAACCTGCGGCATGAGTGTGGAAACACTGATTAACCTGTCCCGCTTGTATGGAGTGAGTCTGGATACGCTGATTTATGGCGAGAAAGAGAAAAAATCCGCAGTCAGTCAGGAAGAACAGCTGATGCGCGGACTCAACGGGATGCCTCAGAGTGTACAGGATTACTGCCTGCGGATGCTGTGGCTGTTTGCCGACGGACTTCGGGCAGCACAGGCGGAAGCTGCAGCAAAATGCGAGACAGTATCGGAGACCGTAAAAAGCAGTTCGGACAGCAAAAAAAACTCCGGAAGTGAGGTCTGAGATGCCGGAGAAGAAAAATCAGTACATAGATATTCACTGTCATATTTTGCCGGAGGTGGATGACGGCGCGAGAAATCTGGAAGAGAGCCTGACGATGCTGCGCCAGGAAGTAAAACAGGGCGTTGCAGCAGTTATCCTGACTCCGCATCAGAAACCGAACAGACGCAGCATTACCGCTGCTTCCGCATTGGAACGGACACAGAAGCTGCAGCAGGCTGCGAAAGAAAACGGAATCGACATCAGACTTTACAGCGGCGGTGAGATTTTTTGCTGTATGGATACCATCGAGCTGTTGAAACAGGGCAAGGCGGGAACCCTCGCCGGATCGGATTATATTCTGACAGAATTTTCACCGGACGAAGAATGGGCGTACATCCGCAACTGCCTGTATGACCTGCTCTGCGAGGGCTACCGCCCGATTGTCGCCCACACCGAGCGCTATCGGAACGTGGTAAAGGATTTCAACCGGGTCGAAGAATTAAAGGACATGGGATGCCGGATCCAGATCAACGCAGGAGAGCTGCAGGGACTGCTGGGCGGACAGCTAAAGCGCACAGCACGCAGCCTGATCAAAGAAGAGCTTGCAGATCTCATCGGAACGGACGCCCACAGAGTAGAGGGAAACCGGTCTGTATCGATGGCGGAAGGAGCCTCATGGCTGCAAAGACACTGCAGCCCGGAATATGCGGCACGTCTGCTCTACAAAAACGCAGCACACATTCTGGACAATACAGATATGGAAGACATCGAATAGAAAAAGGGGAACGAGACATGGAAAATCAAAACCAGAGAAGCAACGAGGAAACCGAAATCGATCTGGCAGAGCTTTTTTGGGTACTCTGGAGAAAGCTTCCGCTGATGATTGCGGTGGGACTGTTTACAGCACTTCTGGCCTTTGGGGGAAGCAAATTTCTGATGACACCCACGTATCAGTCTGTAACAAAGATCTATATTCTGAACAAACAGGACAGTAGCAACACAAATGTAACCTACAGCGACCTGCAGGCAGGCACGCAGCTGGTTAAGGACTATTCGGAACTGATCAAAAGCCGTTTCGTACTGGAAGCGGTAATCGAGCAGTTGAATCTGCCGTTAAGTTATGAGCAGTTAAGCGGTAAGGTTACGGTGAGCACACCCGCAGACACCCGAGTAATCTCCATTGCGGTGACGGACAGCAATCCGGTTGCGGCGATGAAAATTGCTAATGCAATCCGTGAAACAGCCTCGACCCATATCCGCAACGTTATGGATATCGAAGCAGTGAATATCGTAGAAACAGCAAATGTACCGACCCATAAGGCGAGCCCCTCCGCCGGAAAGAACACGGTGCTGGGCGGAATGCTTGGTATCCTGATTGTAGCAGCCATCGTCATCCTTTCCCACCTGATGAACGATACGATTCAGACGGAAGAGGATGTGGAAAAATATCTTGGAATTTCCACCCTTGCGATGATTCCGCTGAATGAAGCTGACAGCAAGAAGAAAAAGAAAAAATATAAAAAACAGGCGACAAGCGGAAAGTGAGGTGACAGGGAAACATGCAGAACGTAGTAATTCGCTCCATCGAGCGTCTGGATTTCAGAACAAAAGAAGCCTATAAAACATTGCGTACCAATCTGAGCTTTGCAGGGAAAAATGTCAAAGTGATTTCCCTGACCAGCTGTACGCCAAACGAAGGAAAGACAAGCGTTTCCTTCCAGTTATGCCTGTCCCTTGCAGAAAGCGGCAAGAAGACGATCCTGGTTGACGCAGACCTGCGCAAATCCGTACTGCGGGGCTGTTATAAAGCAAACCGGGAAAAATACGGACTGTCCCATTATCTGAGCGGACAGATGGAGCTGGACGATGTATGCTGCAGAACCAACGTCAACAATTTCGATATTATTTTTGCAGGACCGATACCGCCCAACCCCAGTGAGCTTCTGGGAGGCGATGCGTTTAAAAATATGCTGGAGGTGCTGCGGATGAAATACGATTATGTCATCGTAGATACCCCGCCCCTCGGCAGCGTCATCGACGGCGCGGTTGTAGGTGCGATCTGCGATGGAACGGTACTCGTTGTCGAAAGCGGAGCCATCAGCTACAAATTTGCCCAGAATGTAAAAGAACAGCTGGACAAGGTAGGCTGCCGGATTCTTGGATGCGTCCTGAACAAGGTCAACACCAAAAAGAATCCTTATTATGGAAAATATTATGGCTATTACTATGGCAGCTATTACGGCTACGGACAGGATGGCGCAGACGAAGCACAGGACGAGCTGCCGCTGGATGCAGGCTCCAAAACCGACGCGACAGCTTCTGAGACAGGAACTGCCGCACCGCAGCAGAGCACAGAAGAAAAGGGGGATGCGAAGTGAGTACAAAGGGTCTGACCATCGGATTTTTTATTGCAGATGCAGCTTTGATTGCGGTTTGCGCATTCTTCTACTTACAAATGGACCGGACAGCACCGGTCATCACACTGCCGGATACCGAGCAGACCTATACAACCGGCACAGATACCGATCAGCTGCTGGAAGGCGTAACCGCTTACGATTCCCATGACGGGGATGTGACAGCCTCCTTACTGATTGAAAAGGTGACAGAGACCGGAAATGGCGAAGTGATCGTAACCTATGCAGCTATGGATTCGTCCAATAACGTGGCAGAACTGTCACGGATTTTGAAGACGGAGAAATAAACGAGGTTAAGCTGCAAGACGGATCTGGTACCTGTACCGGACAGAAGCAGGACTGTCGGTGATGACGCCAGTTGTTTATAGGTGCTTCTGGGCATGGAGGGCAACGGTGCGTAGGAGGCTTCCAAATAGGATCGGAAGCCTCTGTACCGGTAAAATGGATTGATGAACAAGGATAAGAACATGCTTCAGGGAGACGGTATCAAAAAAACTTACAGAGAAAAGACTGAACTTGACCGCAACATCGAATGCAAAGGCGCATACTCTGTTGCGGAATTTGTTTTTGTGGGTGCATTCAGGAATGGTTGGTCAAGGTATTGGGATAGATCAGAAAATTTTAAAAAACGGAGGAATATAAATGAGTACAGTAAATTTAAAAAATAAGACGATTTTAGTCACTGGTGCAGCTGGCTTCATTGGCTCAAATCTGGTGAAAAGAATCTATGAGGAGGTTCCTTTGGCTACAGTGATTGGTATTGATAACATGAATGCCTACTACGATGTAGCTCTGAAGGAGTTCCGTCTCAATGAGTTGGCCAAGTATCCCACATTTACTTTTGTAAAAGGCAACATCGCTGATAAGGCATTAATTACAGATCTGTTTGAAAAGTATAAACCGGCTGTAGTGGTGAACCTTGCGGCACAGGCTGGTGTGCGCTATTCTATCACCAATCCGGATGCTTATGTGGAATCTAATCTGGTGGGGTTCTTTAATATCCTGGAAGCCTGCCGCCATTCTTATGATAACGGACAAACTGGTGTGGAGCATCTGGTGTATGCTTCTTCTTCCAGTGTTTATGGTTCAAACAAAAAGGTTCCGTACAGTACAGACGACAAGGTAGATAACCCCGTATCTTTGTATGCAGCTACCAAGAAATCCAATGAGCTGATGGCTCACGCTTATTCTAAGCTGTACAACATTCCGTCCACCGGACTGAGATTCTTTACGGTCTATGGACCTGCTGGACGACCGGATATGGCTTACTTTGGATTCACCAATAAGCTGGTCAAGGGCGAAACAATCAAAATCTTCAATTATGGCAATTGTAAGCGTGACTTTACATATGTGGATGACATCGTTGAGGGTGTTGTCCGTGTAATGAAGAAAGCACCGGACAAGAAAAATGGGGAAGATGGACTGCCGATTCCGCCGTATGCAGTTTATAATATCGGAAATCAGAATCCGGAAAATCTGCTGGACTTCGTGCAGATCCTTTCTGAAGAGTTAGTAAGAGCAAAGGTGCTACCAGAAGGTTATGACTTCGAGGCTCACAAGAAGCTGGTCCCGATGCAGCCGGGTGATGTACCCGTGACTTATGCAGATACCAGTGCGTTGGAACGTGACTTTGGATATAAGCCGAGTACAAATCTGCGGACTGGTCTGAGGAACTTCGCCGAATGGTATGCTGAGTTTTATAAATAAGAATTAGAGGGATAGAGAAATGAGAGAGTTTAAAGATTTAAAGATTGCAGTTGCTGGAACGGGATATGTTGGTCTTTCCATTGCTACGCTTCTTAGCCAGCATCACAAGGTGACAGCTGTAGATATTATTCCTGAAAAAGTGGAGTTAATTAACAATAAGAAATCTCCGATTCAAGACGAGTACATTGAGAAGTATCTGGCAGAAAAAGAGTTGGATCTAACAGCAACTCTGGATGCAAAGGAAGCATACAGCGATGCTGATTTTGTAGTAATCGCAGCTCCTACAAACTACGATTCTAAGAAGAACTTTTTTGACACCAGTGCAGTGGAAGCTGTGATCAAGCTGGTCATTGAATATAATCCGGAAGCGATCATGGTCATTAAGAGTACGATTCCGGTTGGTTTTACTGCCAGTGTTCGTGAGAAGTATCACTGCGACAACATTATCTTCAGCCCGGAGTTTTTGCGAGAGAGCAAGGCACTGTATGATAACCTGTATCCGAGCCGTATCATTGTGGGTACGGATGTGGAGAATGCCCGTTTGGTAAAGGCAGCGCACACCTTTGCGGAGCTTCTGCAGGAAGGGGCCATCAAAGAGAATATCGACACCTTGTTTATGGGATTCACGGAAGCTGAGGCAGTCAAGCTGTTCGCTAATACATATTTGGCTCTGCGTGTCAGCTATTTCAACGAATTGGATACTTATGCCGAAATGAAAGGCTTGAACACACAGCAGATCATCAACGGTGTCTGCCTGGATCCTCGTATCGGCACTCATTACAATAACCCTAGCTTCGGATACGGCGGATATTGTCTGCCCAAGGACACTAAACAGTTGCTGGCTAACTATGCCGATGTGCCGGAGAACTTGATTGAAGCAATCGTTGAATCTAACCGTACTCGTAAGGAATTTATTGCAGATCGTGTGCTTGAAATTGCCGGTGCATACGGAGCAAATGACAGCTGGGATGAGAATAAAGAGAAAGATGTTGTGGTGGGTGTGTATCGTCTGACCATGAAGAGCAATAGTGATAACTTCCGTCAGAGTTCTATCCAGGGCGTTATGAAGCGTATCAAGGCCAAGGGTGCGACGGCCATTATTTATGAACCGACTTTGAAGAATGGAGAGAAGTTCTTCGGCAGCGTTGTGGTCAATGATTTGGATGAGTTTAAGGAAATGAGCAACGCGATTATTGCAAACCGATATGATAAGTGTTTGGATGATGTGAAAGATAAGGTTTATACGAGAGATATTTTCCAAAGAGATTAATTAGTTGAGGGTGGAGTAATGAAAATTGCAATAATCGGTCATAAACGTATACCGTCAAATGAAGGTGGAATAGAGAAAGGCGTAGAGCAACATGCGATTCGGATGGTGCAAAGAGGAAATGATGTCACAGTATATAACCGTGGCGGTCATAATGTTTTTGGAAAAGAATTTGATGGCAAGAAGCTGAAAAAATATAAAGGCATTAAAATAGTAACGGTTCCAACAGTAAAGGGAGCGGCATGTGTTCCAATTTATTCTTTTCTTGCAACGATTCATGCAGCATTCAGTCGGTATGATTGTGTAAGTTTTCGTGCATCAGGATCATGTGCTATGATTCCACTTGCTAAATTTTTTGGGTTACGAGTAGTGGCATCGTTACATGGTATAGATAGCCAAAGAGATAAGTGGGGCGGTTTTGCATCAAAATATCTTGAGTTTGGCGAAAGAATGGCTGCCACAAAGGCAGACGTGTGCCTGGTTCTCTCTAAAAATATGAAACAATATATTGATACAAAATATGGAGTGGATTCCGTTTTATTTGCTAATGGCATTGACAAACCGGAAAATCATGGTGCAGATATTATCAAAAATAAGTACGGCTTAGAAAAAGATAGTTACATCCTTTCGTTGGGAAGAATTGTTCCAGAAAAAGGATTGCAATATTTAATTGAGGCGTTCAAAAATTGTAAAACCGATAAAAAACTTGTGATTGCTGGTGGTTCGGAATCAAACAAAGACTATTATAATCAACTGTTAGAATTAGCTGACGGTGATAAACGAATCGTCTTTACAGGTTATGTGTATGGACAAGAGGTACAAGAACTTTATAGTAATTCCTATATTTTTGCATTGCCAAGTAACTTGGAAGGAATGGCAAATGCGTTGCTGGAAGCTATGAGTTATGGAAACTGTTGTTTAATTAGTGATATTCCAGAAAATACTGAAGTGGTTCATGAGAAAGCGATGTGGTTTGAAAAAGAAAATGCTATGGATTTGCAGGAAAAACTACAGATGCTCTTAAATGATTCTGAACTTGTGAAAAAATATAAGACAGAAGCTGCACCTTATATTTTAGAAAAGTATAGTTGGGACATTGTTGTTGATCAGATGTTACGTGTGTATGCCGGTGATGTTGTAGATTACGATACTGTACTGAGAGAACGAGAATGCAGGAGTGGGGAAAAAGCATGAAAGTAGATTTTTACATAAGTAGCCTTTCTAGCGGAGGTGCGGAACATGTGTTGACAAATTTGGCAGCGAATTTTGCAGAACATGACATGGATGTTAGCATAACATCTTATGAAAAACGTCCTCAGTTTTATAATGTTGCTTCAAATGTAAAACTAAATAAGTATAATTTTACGAATAAAAGTAAGCTGATAGAATGGCTCTGCGATTATCATGCTACTAAGAAATATCTTCAAACAAGAAAAGCTTCTGTTGCAATTTCTTTTTTGAGCAGATGCAATTTTATGTTGATTCTGGCAGGATTTTTTTCAAAAACCAAGATTATAGTCTGTGATAGAAACAATTTGCTACGGAAATATCCTAAATATGTTTTTAATATAACGTGTTTTTTGTATCGATTTGCTGATGTTGTTTGCGTGCAGACAAATGAAATGAAGTCCTTCTATCCACAGTATTTACAAAAAAAAATTGTGGTTCTGGAAAATCCGCTGGATTTTGATGAGATGGCAGCACAGTGTAAGGGTCAGAGTATAGAAAAGGAAAATACAGTCATTTCGATTGGACGACTAGAAAAACAGAAAGATTTTGTGACATTGATTAAGGCTTATAAAAAAGTGGCAGCGTTATATCCTGATTGGATACTAAAGATTTATGGACAAGGTAATCGAAAAGATGAATTGCAAGGTTTAATTGAAAGAGAAAATTTGATTACAAACATTAGATTGTGTGGTGTAACATATACTCCTTTTCTTGAAATGAAAAAAGCAAAAATCTTTGTACTGTCATCTTTTTATGAGGGATTTCCTAATGTGCTTTGCGAAGCTATGCACGCAGGCTTACCTTGCGTTTCAACAAAATGCGAATGTGGTCCATCTGAGCTGATTAATGACGGGAAAAACGGCTTTCTAGTGCAAATCGGAAATATTAATCAAATGGCTGAGAAGATCATAGCACTAATAGAAAATGAAAAATTGCGGAGTTCAATTGGAGAAGAAGCCGAAAGGTCAACGGAACGCTTAAGTAGGGAAGTTATTTGTCGAAAATGGCGAGAGCTTACTTATCGAGTGAGCGGAGAGGATAATTATGAGTAATATTGTGAAAAAAGCAATTGGTGTGCTTAAAAGTCCTAAAAAAAGGATGATTATTCTGGCACAGCGCGGTTTTTTCAAGAATATGAGCGATGAAAAATTCTTGAAGATGCAGTTTAAGAATGTCTTTGGACATCCATTGGACTTGGATAATCCTAAAACATATAGCGAGAAGCTTCAATGGTTGAAATTGTATGATCGTAAATCAGAATACACTATGATGGTAGATAAGTATGAAGTAAAGAAATATGTGGCTTGCAAAATTGGAGAAGAGCATATCATTAAAACCTTGGGAGTATGGGATCATTTTGATGATATTGACTTTGCTCAGTTGCCTAATCAGTTTGTATTAAAATGTACACACGATTCAGGTGGATTGGTTATTTGTACGGATAAATCAAAACTTGATTTGGCTGCAGCAAAAAAGAAAATAGAAAAAAGCCTAAAAAATGACTACTATATGCAAAATAGAGAGTGGCCGTATAAAAACGTAAAGCGTAGAATTATCGCGGAAGAGTATATGGTCGATGAATCTGGGTATGAACTAAAAGATTATAAAATTTTTGCTTTTGATGGAGAAGCAAAAGCGATGTTTATTGCATCAGATCGTACCAATCCAAACGAGGAAACAAAATTTGACTTTTTTGATATGGATTTCAACCATTTGCCTTTTACAAATGGCCATCCCAATTCCAAGGAGTGGGAAAAAATCAAGCGTCCTAAAGGTTTAGAGGAAATGAAAAAGTACGCAGAGATACTGTCAAAAGGATTGCCAGAAGCGCGTATTGACTTTTACGACATCAATGGCAAAGTGTATTTTGGAGAAATTACATTCTTCCATTGGAGTGGATTTGAACGTTTTGATCCGGAAGAGTGGGATAGAAGATTTGGCGAGTGGATTACTTTGCCAGTCAAATAAGTTTACAAGGGCGTGGGTGATTAAACGGTGAAAAAAAATATTCTATTTATAATGAGTAGTTTAAGGAATGGAGGAGCTGAGAGAAGTTTAGTAAATTTATTACGGCTATTAGACTATGACAAATATAATGTGGATTTATTACTGTTTCAAAATGAAGGAATGTTTTTGAAACAGGTGCCGGATGAAGTAAATGTTATTTCAAATTTTGATAAATTGAATATACTATACGATAATAAAAAAGTAGTATCTATAAAACATCCATATCTTTCAGCTATTCATATTATAGGAACTTTTGTTTCAAGACAGAAAACGAATACTCTATCCCAAAGCCGCCAATATAGATGGAAATACTTTTACAAACAAAATGTGCCATCACTTACAAAATTTTATGATATAGCAATAGCTTATATGCAACGAGAACAAACATATTTTCTTGTGGACAAAGTAAAAGCTATTAAAAAGATTGCTTGGGTACATAATGAATATTCTCAACTTGGACACTTTAGAGAAATTGACCTGGAATACTTTGAGAAAATCGATAGGGTTGTAACAATATCTGATTTATGTGCTAGAGATTTAGAATCAAACTTTCCCAGTATAAAAGATAAGTTTATGGTCTTACCAAACTTAACTTCTTCTAAAGTGATTAAGAATATGGCCAATGAATTCTTTCCAACTGAACTCAAAGAAAATATGGTGAATATTGTATCTGTTGGTAGATTGAATCCTCAAAAAGGATTTGATTTTGCGCTAGATGCAGCAGCAGAACTAAAACGATGCAAACTAAACTTCCATTGGATTGTTTTAGGAGTTGGAAGTTTGAAAGAAAAGTTAGAAAAAAAGCAAGCGGAATTAGGGATACAAGATTGTTTTGAGTTCATTGGCGCTCGAGACAATCCTTATGCATATATGAAAAATGCAGATGTATTAGTACAATCATCTCGGTTTGAGGGAAAATCTGTTGTTTTAGACGAAGCTAAAATTTTATGCTGTCCAATTGTTACGACAAACTATCCTACGGTGTATGATCAAATAAATAATAAAGAGGGAATCATTGTAGGGATGAGTGGTAAAGAGATTGCTGAGGGCATAATGCAAATTTTAGAAAATCCTAATCAATATTCCGAATATTTAGCTCAACATGAATATGGTAACGAAAAAGAAATTGAGAAATACTATCAATTGTTTGATTCGTAATTAAAAATATAAGTTTAATGTAGACTTTATCGAGAGGTGTTATGATGTTTGAAAAGAAAAAGAATGCTATAAGAATATTTATTTATGAGAACGTTATGCTGTATCCGCCGACAATAAATTTAATAGAGTGTCTTTTAAATAATGAGTATAAAGTACATTTGGTTGCCGAAGGCGTAGCAGATCTCCCTGCTGTAATTATTGAAAACGAAAAATTTTCTTATACGGAGATAAAGGCGGTTAAAAATAGTAATATATTCTTACGTTTAAAGAAAAGACAAATAAAAACAAAAGGTTATCGAGATGCACTGAAGGATACTTTAGATGGAGATATAGTATGGACAGTTAATCCGAGCGTTGTTAGAACATTAGGTAAGAATTTATTGAGTTATAGCAATAGACATGTAATGCAATTAATGGAGTTAACGGATAAATATCCATTGTTTAGAGGTGCAAAAATTTTAAAATTCAATATCAAGTATTACGCGCAAAATGCATGGAAAGTGGTTGTCCCAGAAGAGAATAGAGCATATATACAAAAAGTAGGGTGGAATCTTGAAAATCTCCCTTATGTTTTGCCAAATAAACCTTATTATCTAAAAAGTGGCGAAATAAAAGATGATATGATTCCTGTAATCGAAGAAATGAAAAAAGAAAAACGTAAAAAAATTATTTACTTGGGTGTTATAAGTGCCGATAGAGATTTGCAGTCGTTTGCAGAGGCTATTGAAAGAGTAAAGGAAGATTATTGTCTGTATTTATTTGGTAAATTTAGGGGAGATGGAGTAGATGAGTTTAAAAAACTATGCAATAATTATTCTTCTCTAAAATATATGGGTTTTTTCAATCCTCCTAAACATTTGGAGTTTTTAAAATATGCCGACATTGCATTGGTACCGTACAAACCTGGAGAGATTGAAGGTAATGGATTTACAATTTTGAACGCGCTATATTGTGCTCCAAATAAGATTTATGAGTATGCAGGATGCAGCATTCCGATGATCGGCACAGATGTATTGGGTTTAAAAGAGCCGTTTGAAAAATACAATATAGGCGTTTGTTGCAAAAATTTAAAACCAGAAACCATTATAGAAGCAATTAAATATGTGGATGCAAATCATGATCAGATGGTTGTAAATGCAAAGGCATTTTATGATAGCGTTGATTTGGATTGTATTGTAAATTCAATAGTGAATGAGTAATTTGGCATAAAAAGATATTACTATCCTGGATTCTGTGGGTAGGGAGGAAAATACATGTGAGAATGATTAGGGTTTCAAAACTATTTAAAGTAATTATATATTTTTTGACATTATATATACTTGGTTTTGATAAAATAATTGCACTGCCAGGGAGTACTTTCATATATGATATTATAATTGTGCTGTTAGGAGTTGGTCTTGCTTTATACGTAAATCAAAAGTGTCTTTCAAACCAATATTTAAGAAGTCAGTGTAAAGAGCTATCAAGCTATTTGAGGTTATATTTTATAATTATTGCTATAGCAATGATTTATTCAATGATTGCATATGGATATAGCCTGACTCAATTATTAATAATTTCAAGAAAGTACTTTTTTGTTTTGTATGCATATCCTATTGTGTATATTTTTTCCATGGATGATGATATGTTTAAGTTCATAAATGGAATATATTGGATTTCCATGGTGCTGCTAGTAATCAAAACAGTTACATGGTATTTACATAATTTTAAAGGGATGACAATCTTTTCTGGTTTATTATTACAGTATTCAGAAGGATGGACACGTAATGGACTTGTGAGATTGGATGCGGGTGCATTGCTTGGAATAACATTGTGTTTGACCCTTTACTATTGTATGGTTAAGAAACAATTATTTTACTGGATAATGCTAGCGTTTATATATTTTTACTTGGTTTTTGTAACCCAGTTTAGATTCCAGATAATAGTTTCAATTGTTATCACTGTATACTGCTATTATTATGCTTCGAATTCTAGTAAAAAAAAGGCAATAAGACTAATGATAATTTCTTTAGCGATTATTATTTTCATCCTTTCAGGTGGATTAGATTATCTGCTTGGTTTGTTTTCACTTAATGGAGCAGAAAAAGGATCTACGGAAGCAAGATTGCTGACAATTGAGCATTACTGGAGTCTGATTAAAAGAAAGAATGCTATATTGGGAGTTGGATTTTTATCATCATACACGAGTAAAGCTTTTGATATACTTAGGCGGTCTGATACAGACAGGTTTTGGTTAGAGGATTTAGGAATTATAGGAGGATTTTTTACTTTTGGAGTTATGGCATTGGCATTATATGGAAAACTGTTTTATGTTTCCATAAAAAAAGTTATTGATCCTTGTAGTGATAGAATGACTAATTACAAAAGTTGCATTTTTGTAAAGAGTATAGTGCTATATATGATTATTTCCTGTGTCTTGCTTAATATTTTTGATGCACAACGTATATGGGGAGTACCGTTTTATCTGAGTATTATATTTTTTAGTGAAAATGCATCAGAGAAAATAGTTACAAAAGAATCAACTAGACATATTAGGATTAAACTTTGAGACATGAAACTTTTAAAGCCTCATTTGTGAATAAGTAGAGCGAAGAGATTTAAGCATACTATTTTTCGTAGAAGATTGTTGGCTGAAAGGCTTGCTGTTACAGAATGTCAGGAATATAACTGACAAAAACATAAAGTTTCTGTTAATGCACGCAATTATTTTGGATTGTATGGATGTAATAAGAATCTGGTTCTATTCACATTTCCTGAATTTTCAAATCGTTTCTTCATTAGAAAGATTATTTATCTTCCTAGTGATTATACACAGAAATATAAGGAGTAAACTAAATGAAAAAGAAAGTAATGTTGGTCTTCGGTACGAGGCCAGAGGCAATTAAGATGTGCCCATTAGTAAATGAATTGAAGACAAGAAAAAACATAGAAACAATAGTTTGTGTTACTGGTCAGCATAGGCAGATGCTCGATCAGGTGTTGAAAACTTTCAATGTTGTACCTGATTATGATTTGGCTATTATGAAACAAGGTCAGACATTGTTTGACATTACTACTGGTATTCTGGAAAGAATCAAGGAAGTATTAGAAAACGTTAAGCCAGATGTTGTACTGGTTCATGGAGATACAACAACAACATTTGTAACTGCATTGGCTTGTTTTTATTTACAGATAGCTGTTGGGCATGTGGAAGCTGGCCTGCGTACTTATAATATTTATAGTCCTTATCCAGAAGAATTTAATCGTCAGGCAGTGGGAATTATAAGTAAATATAATTTTGCACCAACTGAACTGGCAAAAAAACACCTCTTGGATGAGGGAAAAGAGCCAGAATCTATTTATGTGACTGGCAATACAGTAATTGATGCTATGCAACATACAGTAATAGCGGATTATCATCACCCGGAACTTGATTGGGTAGGAGAGAGCAGAATGATTTTTATTACTGCCCATCGAAGGGAAAATCTTGGTCAACCAATGCATAATATGTTTAGAGCAATTCGACGTGTTTTGAATGAGCACCCCGATGTGAAAGCTATTTATCCAATTCATATGAATCCGGTAGTTAGAAAAGCCGCTGAAGAGGAATTGGGAGATTGCAATCAAATTCATATCATTGACCCTATCGAGGTATTTGATTGTCACAATTTTGAAGCCAGATGTCATTTATGCTTAACAGATTCTGGTGGAATTCAGGAAGAGTGTCCTTCTTATGGAAAGCCAGTCCTTGTTATGAGAGACACAACAGAGCGGCCAGAGGGTGTTGATGCAGGCACATTGAAATTGGTTGGAACTAGTGAAGATAAAATTTATGAATGGTTTACAAAATTACTTGATAATCAGGATGAGTACGCCAAGATGGCTCATGCAGCAAATCCGTACGGAGATGGACATGCATGTGAAAGAATAGCAGATATTTTGGAAAAAGGATATACAACTGTTTAATGGGAGCTTCCGAATTTTTTTGCAGTTTTAATTCCGGTGCATCGAAAACATGAGTATTTGGAGGCCAAAGCCATCATATGGACTTAGTTTGCTGGAATTATTCAGCTCTGGCTTGATTCCTGCCTGAAATATCTACTCGTAGATCATTTATGGGAACATTGTTTGTTAAAGTGGCTAATGCCTTTTTTAGACAGTGCTGGCTTTGACAGGCAATGTTCTTATAGTTAGGTGATCAAGTAAAATTGAAGTGGTGCTTTATAACCGAAATTATGGTTATTAGTTTACGAGAAAGGTTTTGCGGTCACACTGAAATAAAATTTTCAGCTAAGCAATCTGTTGCTGAATAAGGAGTTTAGAGGTATAGCGGAAGGAAAGCGGCATTGACTGCATAGGCATAGCCGATTACTCTCTTGTAATAAGAAGGCAACTACATTAAATATCATTTTGAGGTGACATGATACGATGAAAAAAAGAGTAATATTAAATATAGCCTGTACGACACTATGCCAGTTGATGACGTTGATAAGCGGCTTAATCGTTCCCAGATTGATTTTGGGTACTTTCGGATCGGAAGCCAATGGATTAGTATCATCATTAACGCAATTCTTAAATTATATTTCGTTGGTAGAAGGTGGAATTGGTAGTGTGGTTCTTACTGCTTTATATGGCCCACTTGCCAAAAAAGATAATAGTAAATTAAGTGGTGTTCTGAAAGCAGCTGAAAAATTTTTTAGACAGATTGCATATATATTTGTGATCTATACAATCGTATTGGCATGCGTTTATCCAATGATTGTAAAATCAAGTTTTTCGTGGTTTTTTGTGGCATCGTTAACGTTGATTCTGTCATTCACATTGTTCATTCAGTATTTTTTTTCTATTACATACAAGCTTTTGATGCAAGCAGATCAAAAAATGTATATCGTACAACTATGGCAGGCATTGATTACGTTGCTGAATGTAGTAGTAGTTGTTGTGTCAATAAGAGTGTTTCCTGAGCTGAGATTTGTAAAATTATGTAGCGTATTATTATTTGTAATTCAACCAATAGCATATAGCAGTTATGTTAAGAAACATTACAGCATACAAAAAGATGTGAAGCCTGATGCAAACTCATTGGCGCAAAGATGGGCTTGCTTTGGGCAGAATTTTGCATATTTTATTCATAGCAACACAGATGTTGTAGTACTTACCTTTTTTAGTGATCTGAAAACAGTTTCTGTATATTCGGTTTATTTATTAGTTGTAAAAAATCTTCAGAGTTTTTTCAAATCATTTGGTAATGCATTTAATCCTATAATAGGAAAAGCGATAGCAGTAAATGATTATGAAGAAGCAAATAAATATATGGAGATTTATGAATTTGTTGTATCAAGTGTTGCAACCATAATATTTGGCTGTTGTATATATTTATTGCCTAGCTTTGTCTTGATTTATACACATGGTGTAACAGATGCTAATTACTATAGAGTGGTGTTTTCTACAATCATTATTTTGGCAGAGTATATTTATTGTGTTCGTGATCCATATGTGGCAGTTGTATATGCAGCGGGTAAATTTAAAGAAACAGCAAATAGTGCTTATATTGAAGCAATTATCAATATTGTTTTATCGATAATATTGGTATTTAAATTTGGATTGGAAGGTATTGCTGTTGGAACCTTTATTGGTATGTTTTATAGAATGTTATACCTGGTTTGGTTTGTAAACAAATATATTATGCCATATCCTATTTGGAAAATGCTTAAGAGATTATGTATTTCTGCAGGTACAATAATTGTCTCCTGTTTACTGGTATCTGTATTTGATACAACTGGTTCACCTACATTAATCTTATGGGTAAAAAATGGGATTTTATGTTTAGTTGTTTTCTGTATAATTACTATTGCTTCAAATTTGATATTTGATAATAAGCTGTTTTTAGCAGTATGCAGAAGAGTTCAAAGTAAAAGAAGAGGGTGAGATATTATGAGCAAAGAAAGAGTAGGAATAATATCTATACATTATGGAGTGAATTTTGGATCAGCTTTGCAAGCAATTGCATTATCTAGATATTTAAAAGATAATTATAACTTCGACAAAGTCGATGTTATTAATTATATTCCTCAAAGATTTAGGAGAATTACACGTTTGAAAAATTTGACAGGTCGGGGAGGTGCACAGTTTATCCATGGCCTGGTCAGAATGTATCGTTTTGAAAAAACAAATAACAAGTATATATCTTATTTGAGTAAAAATGCGTCGGTGTCAAACCCAATTTATTCAATGAATGCTGCGAAAACAATATTTGGTGATTACAAATATTTAATTGCAGGAAGTGATCAAATTTGGAATAGTGAATATAATCAGGGTATTGATGAAATGTATTATCTAGGATTTGCTTCTAGAAAGTCATCGAAGATCGCTTATGCAGCTAGTTGCGGTAAAGAGGAGTATTCAGAGGAGGAATGGGATAGAATACGAAAGTTATTAGAAGATTTTTCTGCGATAAGCCTCAGAGAAAAATCTTCTGTGACAATTATGGAAAATCACGGAATAAAAAAATGTAAGTTTGTATTAGACCCTACATTCCTTTTTGATAGAGTACAGTGGGCGATTTATGAAAAAGAAGTTTCAAAATGTCCTAAAGACTATTTGTTAATTTACTTTTTAGATACAACGGGGGAAGATATAGTAAAACTGGCAAAAAGGATTGCTGAGGTTAAAGGTTTGCATACGGTTTTAATCAGACCGGTATACTCTAAAGTGAAATATGATGTTGATATGGTTCTTTCTGATATAACGCCAGATAACTATATTTGGCTGTTTAGACATGCTTCATTTGTAGTTACAAATTCTTTTCATGGGGTATCTTTTTCCATAAATATGGAAAGGCAATTTGTAGCTTTGAAACGTGATAAATATAACTCCAGATTAGATAGCATTATGAATGCGATGGGATTAACAGATAGGCTTGTAACAATTGAGCATGATGGGATTATTGAAAAAGATATAAACTATAGTGAGGTAAATATAAGAAAAGGAAAATTATTAAAATCCTCAAAAGATTTTTTACAAAATGCATTACAATAATTTGCGTTTAATAAAGAAGGTTTGGTAAAAACATGGAGAAAATTTGTGAAAATGAAAAATGTTATGGTTGTGGTGCATGTTATGTAATATGTCCTAAAAATGCTATATCGATGAAAGAAGATATTATAACAGGACATTTTAGACCAATCATCAATGAAAGCAAATGTATAAATTGTGGTTTATGTGTTAAACATTGCCCAGCAAATCATACATATAAGTTTGTGGATAATATGGCTACATATGCTGCTTATAGAACGGAAGCTGATAAACAAAATGGGAGCAGTTCAGGAGGAGTTGCTGCAGCTTTATATGAACTAGCAATTTCCAAAGAATGGTCAATAATAGGGACGGTTATCGATTCTGATTTTAGGGTTAAAATGGAACTTTCTAATGATAAGCAGGTAATCGAATCATTTAAAGGAAGTAAATATGTTCAAGCCTATACTATAGAAGCTTTGACTGAGTTGAAACAAACTTTAAAAGCAGATAAAAATGTTTTATTTATTGGGACGCCATGTGAATGTGAAGCTGCTCGGAGTGTTGCAAATGGAAATGAAGAGAAACTGTTGACAGTTGATTTGATTTGTCATGGCGTTCCTTCAAATAAAATATTAAATGATTATATAAAGTGGATTGAAAAGAAAAAGAAGACCAAAATCAAGCAGGTATCATTCAGATCATCATGGGGAGAGGAAATGATTCTTAAAGATGAAAGTAAAGAGGTATGGCATCGTCGTATGTTTTGGGATCCCTATTTAGAAGCGTTTAATGCGGGAATTACTATTAATAGTTCTTGTTTTACTTGTCCTTTTGCATGTGAGAAAAGGTGTTCAGATATTACTATTGGAGATTTTTGGGGGATCGGATCAGAATCTCCTTTTCATAAGCCAAATAGAAAAGTTTCGGTAATAGGAGTAAATAGCAAACGCGGATTTGATTTTTTAAATGAATGCAAATCACTAGTTCTTGAAAAAAGAAATTGGAGTGAAGCTGTTGCTGGTAATTCACAGCTTCGAGCACCTTTACCTAAAAGTACTCAATATGATTTGTTTTGGGAAAAATATTATAAATATGGAATAGATGCTGCATTTAAGGCTACGGTTTATAAAAAGGTGTGTAAACGTTATTACAAAGAATACCCTGTTATATTACTTAAACATATTGTGAAAAAGTGTATTCGTTGGAATAGAAAGATTCAATGAAAATAAAGTATAAATCATTGGTAAACGTCAAATCCTGCGCCTATCCTTAAATTTAACGCCGCTTTTATGAGCGGC
>ULIZ01001313.1_pt1 | contig 42199 bp, 33 predicted proteins | sample 1950601 | NCBI WGS metagenome assembly ULIZ01 (sample SAMEA4835456, study PRJEB28245) | human gut metagenome | biome: gut microbiome; material: fecal sample | place: Denmark | collected 2008 | reverse complement strand
CCAGAATGCCGAGGATGCAAACACGATAATGTGGTACGCTACCCAAGCACGTGATGCCTATCCATACTACGAGCATACTGTCATCGGTTACAACTACCGCATGTCCAACGTATGTGCTGGTATCGGTCGTGGTCAGATGACCGTTTTAGATGCCCACATCGCCCATCACAAGCACGTACAGGAACTCTACAAAGAACTTCTGAAGGACGTTCCTGGTATTACTCTCCACGAGCAGCCTGCCGATCCACGCTACGATGCCAACTTCTGGCTTTGCGCTGCCACCATCGATCCCGAGATCCGCATCAAGGGTCAGGAGAACGCCTACAAGGAGGTCATCAAGACAGCCGTGGGTGGAGCAGCCGGAGTCATCAAGGCCGTAGAAAGTGCAACCACCGATTGCCAGCCTAACGAGAACGTAGAAGCCCTCCGTGTCTTCATGCTCTCCAAGAAAGTCGAGTGCCGTCCCGTATGGAAGCCAATGCACAAGCAGCCAGTTTATAAGAACAATCCAGCCTACATCAATGGCGTTTCAGAATCCCTCTTCAAGGTGGGCTTCTGCCTCCCAGCAGGACCGTACGTATCAGATGATGATGTCAGGTACATAGTTGACTGTATTAAAGAGGCAATCGTAAAGTAAAACAATTAGAATGGTTAGTTGGCGCACAGGTGGATTTTCATCGTGTTCAACCTTTTCTGTTACTTTCGGGGGAACTTTTCGTTTAAGCCAAATGAGCAGAGCATAATCGGGGGATTAATGCTTTGCCATGGCGTAGAAAAGTCACCACAGGTAATGTAGCAGATACGAGGTCTTTGGGTTGATATTGTGGAGATCAGGGTTCAATACCCTCGCCAACTTCTCGAAAATGAGAGCAATTCCAAATCTTAATTTGAGAATTGCCGAATGCCGCATGAAGTCAATCAACTGATTTATTTCTAACACGACCAATTCACACCATACAATCATGGATTACGAAAAAGCAAAACGTGCCCTTGACGCACTCTCACAAGAGCGTCAAGCGCAACAAGATAGAATAAAGAAAGCAACAGAAGCGAAAGCAAGGTTATCGTCATCGTTATCGTCATCGTACGAAGTCAATCTTGCAGCTCAAGCCAAACATAGATTAGAAAATTGTAAATCATGGAACTAAATGAATTTATATCACAAACCATACGTGAGATTGCCGAAGGGGTGCAAACTGCCTCTGAGCAATGCTCTGACCTTGGTGTTATAGTCAATCCTGCTGTAACACTAGGTGAGAATGGTGACTTCTTTGTGCCCAAAGAAAAAGCAAAAGAGCATACTGTTGTTGAGCGCAGAGTGCAACAGATTCACATGGATGTCCTTGTGAGTGTTACAGAAACCACCACCCTCGATAGCGAGGTCAAAGCAAGCATCAAAGTCCTTGGTGCAAACGTCAATGGCAAGTCAGAAGGCAATACCGTCAACTCCAACCGTGTGAGTTTCGACATTCCTGTTTGCTTGCCCGTGAAGAATTAATAATTTCTACGACAATTAAAGTAATGATAAATGTCAGATAATTCATCAAATAATAAACGTATAGCTAGAAATACATTGTTTCTCTATATACGAATGGTCTTAGTTCTTGTTGTGTCTTTGTTTACAACGAGAATAGTTTTACAGTCGCTAGGTGTTGTGGATTATGGAGTCTTCAATGTAGTTGGCGGTTTTGTTTCAATGTTTGCTTTTTTAAATTCTTCTATGGCGAATGGAATCCAACGATTCTATAACTATACCATAGGAAAGGAAGGTGAGCACAAACTACAAGATGTATATAATGTGGCCTTGCGAGTGCAAGCCTCTCTTGCTATAGTGCTATTCGTTTTGACCGAGATTATTGGTATATGGTATATGAATACCAAAATGATAATACCAGAGGATCGTTTTTATGCTGCACAATGGGTGTTCCATACATCAGTTATATCAATGGTATTAGTTGTATTACAGATACCTTACAATGCAGCCATCATTGCTCATGAAAGAATGGACTACTTTGCCTTGGTTAGTATTTTTGATGTATTTGGGAAACTGGCAATTGCATGTATGTTGAATATAACATCAGGTGATCGTCTTATAACTTATGGCATTCTGTGTTTGCTTACCCAGATAATTATGTTTTGTCTTTATTTCTTTTATGCAAGATTGTCCTTCAAGGAAATAAAGTTTAGCATTAGTTACGACAGAACCAAAGTACGTTCTATTCTGTCATTTTCGGGCTGGAATGTTTTTGGGTCATTTGCATATATGTTAAAAGGACAAGGTCTTAATATGCTACTGAATGTTTTCTTTGGACCAGTAGTTAATGCTGCACAGGGAGTTGCAAATATGGTTCAGAGTGCAATACAAGGTTTTCAGTCTAATATAGTAACAGCCTTTCGCCCTCAGCTTGTACAGTCTTATGCAGATGGAAATGAGAATAGGGTGATAATGCTTTTTTACAGTCTTTCAAAAGTCTCTTTTTTCATGTTAGCATTCCTATCAATTCCAATAATGGTTGAAATAGATTATGTTTTAAAACTTTGGTTAGGAGACAATATCCCAGATTATACCATAATCTTTACTATACTAGTGTTGACTAATATGGTAATAAGCAGTTTAAACACACCGGTATCTCAAGTGGTACATGCAACAGGTAAAATGAAATGGTACCAAATTGGTACAAGTTTTACAATTTGTGCGATACTGCCGGTGTCATGGCTATTTTTAAAAATGGGATTCGACGCAACTAGCGTATACTGGGTAAGTCTAGTTATTACAATTATTAATCAGGCTGTATGCAACGTGTTGCTTAAGAAAATCTTTTATTACGATTTGACTGATTACCTGAAGAAGGTTATAATGCCATGTATAACATTCTTAATTGTCGCACCAACTCTTCCAATCATACTGATATGTAATATTGACAGCTCATTTGCACGATTAATACTCACGTGCTTATTAAGCTTATCATTTTCAGTTGTGTGTGGATATTTCATTTTATTGAACAAGGCAGAAAAACAGGTAGCAATAGGTTACTCAAAAAAAATATTTCATAGAATATGCAAAAGATAATATCTTTTTTACAGGCATCACACATACATTACGAAGAAAATATAGATTTAAAAAAGAAAACATGGATCCATAGAGGTGGAATCTGTTCTCTTTTTATTTCTCCCGCTGATGCTATTCAATTAGAAAGCGTATGCAGGTACCTATATTTGAACAAAAAAGAGTTTATCACAATAGGACACACTTCTAACTTATATTTTTTAAATACATCAAGACCTGCAATAATTGTAAGTACAGCTAAGTGTAAAAAATATGAGATGTCCGAGACTTACATTAAGTGTGAAGCCGGGGTCGGAGTAATACGATTAGCAAGGGATATGGTAAACAATGGAGTCAAGGGATTTGAATATTTAACAGGACTTCCTGGCACGATAGGTGCCGCCTTGATTAACAATAGTTCATGTAATAGCAACAGTATTTCCGACTTGTTAATTGAAGCTGTCGTATTGAAACAAGACGGCGCTAAGGTTATCCTTATGCCAAATGATTTTAAATTCTGTTTTAGGTCTTCAGTATTCAAAAGAAAAGAAATAGAAGGAGTGATATTGTCTGTAACTTTAAAAAGACAAAATGCAAATAAGAAAGAACTCTTAGAAATAGCAAATTTCAATGACAAGGATCGAGAGAAACGCTTAGGCGGTCACTCAAAGAATTTAGGTTGCACAGTAAATCAGACATTCAGCCTTGGTAGAATGAAATTGCAGTATTACATACCGATGCTTGCTATTCGGCTATTGTGTAGGTGCTTATGTTTTGAAAACTTAAAAACAAACCAGCTATTAAATAATGTTCTTTGTAAGTTATCTAACTGTAGAGAGGCCGCACCATACATTTCTAAATATAATCCCATTGTATTTCTATGGAATGACGATGGCGCTGATGAAGCCTTTCCAATATATTTGGCGTTTATGGAAAAAGTATATAGAACAAATAAATTAGAAATTCAAATCATACAATAATGGCAAGAATAAATTTACTAACAATCCACTGGGGTAATTCCTATGGTGCCATTATGCAAACAATGGCAACTTGCAAGATATTAGAAGAACTGGGGCATAAAGTGACGGTTATCAATTTGATTCATCCCAAAATTAAATCGTCATATAAAAGTTTAAGCTCTTGGACTTATTTATATGAAGACTTAAAGTTTTTATGGTTTAAGCATCGCAACTTCTCAAAACTCACAAAACTTATGTTTGTCGTTGACGCAGCCAAAATCCCAGATGCAGATTATACAATTGTAGGTAGTGATCAATGTTGGAACCGTGACATTACTAACGAGCTTGCATTGTCATTTTTTCTTGACTTTGCAAGCAATACAAAACGTATTTCTCTCTCTACCAGTTTTGGCAAAGAAGAGTGGAACGAAGATGATGAGTACACTCAACGCGTAGCAAGCGAGCTTAACCAATTTGAGGCTTTAAGCGTGAGAGAGTTTTCTGGAGTTAACATTTTGAAGGACAGATTTAATTTAGTCGCAGAAAGAGTTATTGATCCCACCATTGCCTTTAATAAGTTCGATTGTTTAGTTTCTAAGAAAAAGGGGAAAAAACAAATTTTTTGTTTCCTACTTGGTGCTGAAAGTTGCAGTCGTGATACTATATTAAAGAACCTTGCAACAGTCCTTAATCTTAAGGTGAAAAGGCTAAATGTAATAGAAAGAAGATTGAAAGGTGGCCCTATTGACTGGATTGACAATATATACAATTCAGAATTTGTTATTACGGATTCATTTCACGGTCTTGCGTTCTGTTTGATGTTCCATAAGAATTTTGTTGTTTTCTGCGCTGATCAACGAAAGTTCACCCGACTTAGTTCATTACTCAAAATAGTAGGATTAGAAAACCGATATATTAACTCTATCGAAGACTTCGAAAGCCGAAAAGAAGAACTGGTTGCGCCTATCAATTATGAAAATGTTGATGAAGTTTTGCATAATGAATCAGAGAAATTCAAAACATTTATTAAGAACAACATAAAATGAAGACACGCTTATTTTCGATTTTTTCATACCTGTTGTTACTTGGTGCTGGAATATATCTTGGAGACAGCGGAGTAATTGCTTTAATCGCCTCGGTCATTCTTCTGCTCATTATAGATTTCAATGTTGGGGCGATATGCGTAATCTGTCATACATTAATTTCAGACGATTTGCTGTTGGCACCAGGATTATCATATAGTCCAGTCTTGATTGGAGCTTTTATTCTCAAATGTCTATGTGTGCCATCCGCAAGAATCTTACTAGTTAATCGTAGGATTTATCCTTTATTGATCTGCTGTGCGCTATTTCAGTTGCTAAGTCTCACCATATTTGATAATCAATTAATAAATTACTTCAGGTTTTTAATAAACCTAATATTGCTGTCGTATTTTAGTAACACGAACTTAAATACAGAAAATAGACCCCTTGAATTGCCTTTGTCGTTGTCTTTTACTCTTTTGATAGGTTGTCTGATTAGCGTTTCAAAGTCAAGTTCGTTCGAGTATCTGGGCTTAATGAGATTCTCTGGAATTTGGTATGACGAAAACTTTTGTAGTATGTATTGCTGCATAGGATTGTTAGGTTCTGTATATTCCATAGTCAGAAACAGGATGAGCAGCATAATTGCAATACCCTCTATCTTAGTTTCACTCTATATTGCATCTCTTTCAATGTCGCGTACCTTTATTTTCGTATGTGGACTGTTGGCCGTATTTGCGATGTTCTCGCTTTTCAAAAACAATAAGATAAAAACATATCAAAAGTTTATCATCATAGTTGGTGGTATAGTATTAGCCGTTTTCTTTATTGATACGGTTGTATCAACAACTGTTACCAATAGAGGTGTTGTAAGTGAAGAGGGCGACTGGTCTAATTCGCGAATGAGTTTGTCAGGAGAGTCAATAAAAGCTTTTCTTGAATATCCGGCTTCCTGGTTTGTTGGTTTGGGTATTTCAAATTGTAGCTATTTCAAAGGCACAATTGGACTAACAGCGGCTATGTCACATAACACGTATGTGGATGCATTGGTTGAATTTGGCATGTTTATTTTTATAGTAGTAGCAACTAGACTCTATAAATATCTATATAGCGTCCTTAAAAATTTGAGTTCAATCGGCTTTATGGAATTATTTTGTGTATTAGTAATTCTATATATGTTTACATTGTCTATGGGACAATACTCGCTTATATATATAGTGATGGGGCAAATTTTGTATAGTCTAAAGAAAAAACATTATGCATAAAAAAATTCTTTTTATAACACCTTCGTTTTATAATGGAGGTACAAACACTGCATTAAGAAATACGCTACCTCTATTAAAGAAAAGTGGATTGGATGTTTATGTGTTTGCGATCACTCCGTATGGTCCAAACATGGACGAAATAGCTAAGTATTCAACTTTAGTCGGAGTGAAAGGGGATCCATCAGACGTAGCTAGTAAAAAAAATAATTTTGTCAACTATGCTATACTGTTGGTAAAAAAACTGAAGAAGTTACTATTTAAAATAGGAATAGATATTTCTCCTATTATTTTTAAAAAGGTAGCTCACTCTTTGGATAAAAGTGACTATGATATAGTGATTGCCTATCAAGAAGGTATAACGACAAAATTTACCTCATATTTTACTTTAACACCTAAAATAGCCTGGGTGCATTGTGATTACAAAGCGTATCTAGAGGCAAATCATAAAAAACCAGAAAAGTCGCTATACACAAAATTTTCTAAGATAGTATGCGTCAGCAATTACACAAAATCACAATTTGATTCTGCTTTACCGGGGATGCCAACATATAGTCTGCACAATATAGTTAGAGATGATGTTATTATAGATAAGGCATCCGAAACTATATGTAATGAGAAATTTATAAATGCGGATGTTACTATTATTTCAATTGGTCGGTTGTCGGTGGTTAAACGTTTTGATGTCATTCCTGAGATAGTATCCAAACTAAAGGAAAAGGGAATAAAGGGAATCAAATGGTATATAATTGGTGGAAATGACGAGAATCAGAAAGAGGTTATAGAAAAAAGAATTAAAGAATTTAACACACCAGAAGTGGTCTTATTGGGGGAGATTAATAATCCGTATCCATATTTAACCAAATCTGATATTTTTGTTTCAACATCAATATCGGAGGCTTGCCCTTATGTTTTGAATGAAGCAAAAATACTTGGGGTTCCTGTAGTAACAACAAATTACGGATCTGCAACAGAATTTATCACTAATGGCATCAATGGAATCATAACCCCTATCGAAAACATTACAAACAGCATCTATGATTTAATAACAGATCAAGAGAAGTATAATGCCATAAAAGATAATTTATCTCAATTTAAGTACGATAACAGTGAAATTGGGAGACAGTTGGTTAACGAAGTTTTATCATTAAACAATTGATTTATGGACAACATTTATTATGCGATATGTTCTGTTATATACATGATGGTCGCTAAATTAAAGGGTGTATCTTTTAGTCTGTTCTTTTGTTGCGGCAGGCTTTCGATAGAGAGAAAAAAGAACTCGTCAATTACCATCGGTAACAAAACACGTTTCATGTCAAAATGGTGGGGTAATCGCCTTGGAGTAAATCATCCTTGCATGTTAACTACTGCCAAGGATGCAACACTTACCATTGGAAGCAATTGCGGATTTACAGGTGTCAGCATTTGGTGCTTTAAGTCAATCAGCATTGGTAATCATGTTAGAGTTGGTGCCAACTGTACAATCATGGATGGTGATGCTCATCAGGATGACCCAAGGGCTGGCGCTAACAGAGCTGTCATTATCGAGGATAATGTTTGGCTTGGTGGTAACGTGGTGGTAAAAAAAGGAGCACATATCGGTAGAAATACCGTCATAGGTATGAATAGCGTTGTGACAGGAGACATCCCATCCAACTGTATAGCTATAGGCAATCCTTGTCAAGTAGTGAAACACTTTGATGTGGACAAAATTAAACAAATAGAAACTTATTTTTTATGAGAGTATTTTTAGTTGGATCTTCTAAGGTCCCCTATGACAATTCTGCAAGTGACATTCGTTTAAAGTCGTATGCCGAGTTGTTTTGTTTGTGTGGATACGAAGTTACGATCGTCAATAGATATGCGACCCTCTGCGATGCTTTCAAGAATCAAGAAGACTATACAGATAGTCCATATAAGATAAAGGAATTGCTAAAACCTCGTACAAAAGGCTTTTTATTCCCTGTTCTTTTCGTATGGTCAGTTGTGGCAGAATTCTTCTATTTGCTGAAGGATAGAATTAAAAATGATTCTGATGGTGTGTTGCATTTATATACAGGCCATTTTGTTGATTTGTTATTTTACAAATTCGTATCATTACTCACAGGCTACAAGATAATTTACCAGTATGTGGAATATCGATCGGCCATTCAGCGTAACGGTTTGTATCATCGTTTCAACGGAAAACTATTTGATGCTTATGGCCCTAAGCTCTGGCATGGTGTTATACCTATCAGCCATTTTTTAAAAGAAAAAGCATTGGAGGTCAACCCCAAACTGGCTTGGATGGTAGGACCACCTATTTGCGACTATTCGCAATTCGATGCCCAATCGCAGGAGAAGGAAAGAATCGTATTGTTTTGCGGTAGTGCAGGCTATTTCGATGTTGTAAAGCTGATAGTTGATTCTTTTAATCAATCACGAATCTCCAAGGCCTATAAGTTAGTTTTAATTTTATCAGGTTCAAATGAGCAATTGGGTGCTGTGAAGGAATACGCGCCCAATGCAGAAATAAAAACACGATTGCCTTATCTTGAATTGATTGAGAATTATAACAAGGCAAGCGTTCTTATGATTCCTCTCCGAAATACCATTCAGGACATTGCCCGTTTCCCAAACAAAGTATGTGAGTATGCTGCTTCGAAGGGAGTTATCGTTTCTACGGTATATGGTGAACCTGCATATTTCTTCAAGGATAAGGTGTCTGCTTTGATTGCTGATGACTTTAGTGTAGATGCGCTTACGGAAAAACTTGATTGGTTGTATGACAACGAAAACGAGATAGAGTGCATTGGACAGAGAGGATATGAAATCGGAACCGAGGTGTTTAACTTGAATTCATACCAGACAAAGATACAAGAGTTTCTTGCTAAAATATAAAATATTATGAAAGTATGTATAGGCGCTTCTTACGGAAAATCTCTAATAAATTTCCGCGGAGAACTGATAAGAAGTATTGTTGCTAAAGGCCATGAGGTCTATTGCGTTTCCATCGAACCGGATTCTGAAATCGGAGAAGCCGTTAGATCGTTGGGCGCGCATTATTACCAGATAGGCGGCGATCGCACGGGTATAGGCATCGGTGGTGGCTTAAAGATGATCCGCGACTATATGCGATTCTATAATAACATAAAGCCCGATGTTTGTTTTCTATATATGAGTAAACCTGTTGCGTTTGGCGGTTTTGCTGCAGTTCGTTGCAAAGTACCTCATATTAACATTTTGGTGAATGGACTTGAGAATGCGTATTATCGCCACACGGCAAAAGATTGGCTGGTGCGTCAAGTAATGTCATTCTTCTACAAATATGTTGGTTGCCATAGCGATAATGTGTTTATTCAGAACCACGATATTCTGGATGTGTTTAAACAAGAGAACATCCTTGTCAAAGATAATGCGAGGATTGTTTTGGGATCAGGAGTTGATATGAATCACTACCGCAAAAAGCCATTGCCATCAAAACCAGTATTTCTGATGATTGCCCGACTCCTGTGGAGTAAAGGAATTAGGGAATATCTTGAAGCAATAAAGACCGTGAAACAGAGCCTTCCTGAAGCTGAGTTCATGTTGGTCGGTGGTCTGGATGAGAATGATGAGGCAATCAGCAAAACAGACTTGGACAAGTTCATTAACGAATATAGCATAAAGTATATAGGGCAGGTCTCAGATGTAAGGCCTTATATAGAGCAAGCATCCGTCTATGTACTCCCGTCATACCATGAAGGAATACCACGATCCGTATTGGAGGCTATGGCTATGGGGCGTACCGTTATTACGACAGAAGCCCCTGGCTGTAGAGAAACTGTCAAAGATGGCGAGTCCGGATTTTTGGTTCCCGTAAAGGATTCAAAGATTCTTGCCGAGAGGATTATGACGCTTGCAAAAGATTCGACCCTGCGTCAGAAGATGGGGGATGCTGCTTATGAAAGATGCAAGAGCGTATTTGAGGTTGGCATCATCAATGACTATCAGATCTCTGAAATGGGATTGTAAGAATTTAAGCAAATATATAAATATTAATTTAAAACTCATTCAAAATGAAAGAGACAAAAATTTGTGTCATCGGCTTGGGTTACGTAGGTCTTCCCCTTGCCCGTCTTTTCAGCACTAAGTACAAGACCGTTGGTTTCGACATGAACGCTAAGCGTTGCGAGGCTCTTATGGCTGGTCACGATGCTACCCTTGAAGTTTCAGACGAACTCCTTCAGGATGCCATCAACAACCATGGCTTCATCTGTACAGCCGACATCGAGCAGATTCGCGACTGTAACTTCTATGTTGTTGCCGTTCCTACTCCTGTTGACGAGAACAACAATCCCGACCTTACACCTCTTTATGGAGCATCTACCACCGTTGGTAAGGTCATCGGCAAGGGCGATGTTGTCGTTTATGAGTCAACCGTATATCCTGGCGTTACCGAGGATGAGTGTATTCCTGTTGTCGAGAAGGTCAGTGGCATGAAGATGAATGTTGATTTCTTCGCTGGCTATTCTCCTGAGCGTATCAATCCTGGCGACAAGCAGCACACCGTTGAGCACATCAAGAAGGTAACTTCTGGTTCTACTCCTGAGATTGGTGTTTATGTCAACGAGGTTTACTCTTCAGTCATCACAGCCGGTACTCACCTTGCACCTACAATGAAGGTGGCAGAGGCAGCAAAGGTTATCGAAAACTCACAGCGTGACATCAATATCGCCTTTGTCAACGAGCTCTCTCACATCTTCACCAAGATGGGCATCGACACCCTTGACGTACTCGAAGCAGCTGGTACCAAGTGGAACTTCCTGCCTTTCCGCCCAGGTCTCGTTGGTGGTCATTGCATTGGTGTCGATCCTTACTATCTCGCACAGTGTGCTCAGCGCCACGGCCACAATCCTGAGATCATCCTCGCTGGTCGTCGCATGAACGATGGCATGGGCGAATATGTTGCTACCGAAACCGTTAAGCACATGCTCAAGAAGGGCATCCAGGTGCTCAACTCACAGATCATCATCCTCGGCTTCACCTTCAAGGAGAACTGTCCTGACGTTCGCAACACCAAGGTCATTGACATCTATCGTGCCCTCAAGGAGTACAATGTCAACGTAACCGTTTACGATCCTTGGGCAAATCCTGCCATCGCAAAGCACGAGTATGGCATTGATGTCCTCAACGAGCTTCCTGACCAGAAGTTCGATGCAGCTATTGCAGCTGTAGCACACAAGAAGTTTGAAGGTCTTGATGTTCCTTCACTCTTGAAGGAAAAGCACGTAATTTTCGATGTAAAGTGTACTCTCGATCGAAATATCATTGACGCAAGATTGTAATTGTTATGGCTTACAAGCATCTCAAATTTCCAGAGGGTTCAAAGTTCCTCGTAACGGGTTGTGCCGGATTCATCGGCTCCAACCTTTGTGAAGCTATTCTCAACATGGGTTACAAAGTCCGTGGACTTGATGACCTCTCTACTGGTAAGAAATCTAAGGTGGACATGTTTCTTGACAATCCCAACTATGAGTTCATCTTGGGTGACATCAAGGATCTCGACACCTGTATGAAGGCATGTGAGGGTGTTGACTTCGTTCTCAATCAAGCTGCATGGGGATCTGTTCCTCGTTCGCTCGAAATGCCTTTGTTCTACTCTCTCAACAACATTCAGGGTACACTCAATATGCTGGAAGCTGCTCGTCAGAATGGCGTGAAGAAGTTCGTTTACGCATCTTCATCATCTGTCTATGGCGATGAGCCTAACCTCCCTAAGCGCGAGGATCGTACCGGTAACCTCCTTTCACCTTATGCGCTCACAAAGCGTTGCGATGAGGAGTGGGCAAAGCAGTACACTCGCTATTATGGTCTTGACACCTACGGCATGCGCTACTTCAACGTATTCGGTCGCCGTCAGGAACCCGATGGAGCCTATGCTGCAGTAATTCCTAAGTTCATCAAGATGCTCATGAATGGTGAGCAGCCTACCATCAATGGCGATGGCAAGCAGTCACGCGACTTCACATATATCGACAATGTGATTGAAGCTAATCTCAAAGCATGTCTCGCCCCTCATGAGGCAGCAGGTGAAGCATTCAACATTGCATACGGTGGTCGTGAATATCTCATCGACATCTACTATGCTCTCACTAAAGCTCTTGGTGTTGACATTGAGCCAAACTTCGGACCAGACCGCAAGGGTGACATCAAGCACTCAAATGCCGACATCACCAAGGCTCGCACCCTCCTCGGCTACGATCCTGACTACAACTTCGAGCGTGGTCTTGCCGAGGCAATAGATTGGTACAAAGCGAATTTGAAATAATTTCTATAGGACATCTGCCTGCACAAGTGGTCCTTCGACTCCGCTCAGGAACCGGGGCGATATGGTGCGATACCATCAGGCAGAACAAAATATCAAGATTAAAAAGATAGGAACTTATGTCTATAAAACAAAAAATCAAGGAACTCTTAAATTGGAGTCTATATCATGGTCAAAACAAGATAGACCATATCGGTGAAAATGTTGCTCTTCCGTACGATATAAGAGTATCTGGGGGGTAAAATTTCGATTGGCAATCATGTAAATATTGGTACCGGTGCAGTTCTTATGGCTTCAGGTGCAAGCATTACTATTAAGCATAATGTTGTAGCCTCTCACAACCTAAAGATAATAACAGGAGACCACGAACGTAGGGTTGGTGTGTTCTGTAATACCATCACTTCTGCAACAAAAAATTACAACCTAGGCTTAGATCAGCCTGTTGTCATTGAATCAGATGTTTGGATAGGCATGAATGTTGTCATACTCAAAGGCGTTACTATCGGTCGTGGCTCTACGGTTTCAGCAGGTGCAGTCGTTCATCGCTCTATGCCACCATATTGCATTTGCGGCGGTGTTCCTGCAAAGGTCATCAAGTTCTATTGGACGATTGACCAGATTTTGGAACATGAGGCTAAACTCTATCCAGAAGAGGAAAGATACACTCGCAAGCAGTTAGAAGAGATATTTGCGAAATATAAGAGATAAAAAGCATTTTTTGAAATAAGCAGGCAAAAAGCGCGAAGCTGGGATTCGGAATCCTTGCCTGCTGCAAGTACTACAATTACAAAACAAAAATGGGAAATCCGAATATATTGGCAGGTAAAGACTTGGAAGCTAGCCTACTCCCTATGATAGAAGACTCCGTCAGGGGAGTTGAAAAGAATATTGCAAGCTTTGAAGGAGAATCTTTGTTCGAATCGTGGTTGCAGTTGATGAGAATGCAAGATGAACTTATCAACATTTACTATGAACTGTATGGTGAAGAGCTGGAGGTTGTGATGAATGTTCCAATAGGTGCAGGATTTCTACTCTTCAACGATGAGTTTCATAAGGCTACGGAAATAGTGAAGATCAGATTCGGGGAACAAGTGGCAAACCGTTTTTCCCATATAGTATCCATTTATTCACAACAAAACTTTACGCTGGATTGTATTCATCGCAATTATATGAATATTAGGTCGATTAAAGATCTGCTCATATATTTTCAGTCAAGGCGCTTATATTTTGTTACTATTCTCCACTTGATCCCCATTCATGCTATAGGGTCACAGAAAGTGCATGTGGATGAGTTGCCTAATGAATTTGGCGCATATATAGACTTGTGTTTAAGGTCTGTTACTTCAGGCTATCAGTCAATTATTGCAAGCAGATGTCTTGAGGGATATTATGCTGAACCTACAGCTTTAGGCCTTCAATACAGTCAAATATACAGCCATCTTGAGGATTTCTTCCTTGAACCGATAATGCTGTCATCTTTGGACATAATGGAATTTGATGATAAATTCGATATTTCCTCCCTGAAGATCAGAAAACGAAGAAACACATTGTATTCCGAAGATGAACTTCAAGATGCTTTCAAGCAAGAGTTGGCTTGTTTTGAGTCCTATGACATTCAGGATATGCCAGTTGTCAAGAAGTTGGAGAAACTAATAACAATAATAAGCCCTCTTTTCGACGATGGCTATTTAATAAAATTGGGTACTTCTGAATTTGAAGGATTGTGTAAAATGCTCGGGTTGTCATTATATGCGGAAAAGAAGGACTATTTCGAAATTCTAAACTCACGAGCGCCTTTTGTGCGTTTCGGTGATACCTATTACTCTACTTACTTCTTGTTGATGAGGTATATAGTTAATGAACTATACAAACTTCTTCGCAAGAATAAGCGATATCAAATCAAAGCTGGTTATTTGTTTGAGCATAAGGTGAGTTGCCTGCTGGAACAATATGGTTACAGTCGGGTAACCGGAGTCAAACGTATAAACCACAAGGAGTTTGATGTGATATGTCAGAAAGACGGCATTATCTATAATTTTCAATGCAAGAATAATTTCATCAGAGTTTCAGATATAGATGCTGATATCGTAAATGTAGTGGCAAGATATCATAAGAGACTTTCACATTACTACGACAAGGCATTGAAAAAAGAAATTGATCGAGAGGATTTACTTGTAGGTAAATTAGGAATAGATAGGGTCGAAAACTTTGTAATTTCAAGATACCCTGTAATGAGTCCCAATCCTCGTGTTATTCCTTTCAACAGATTAGAAGCAGAGCTCATCAAAGGTCTGAATTATTTAAAATGAATGCAAAATGGGAGAATTTGAAAGACAACACTTCGTGCCAAAATTGCTACAGCGATTCTTTTCGACCGATACTAATTCTATAGGGTGTTATTCTCTGTCAACTAAAGAATGTGTGAAATCCTCTATAAGAACAACTGCACAAAAAAGTTGGTATTATAAATTCGATGACAAAGAAAAGACGGTCTTAGAGCATTGGCTTGGCGAAATGGAAGATGACGTAGCACCAGTGTTAGGCAGACTTGTTAATGATAAGAACTATCAACTAGCAGGAGACGAATATGAGTTGTGTTTTGGCTTTGCTTTGGTTCAACTTATGAGAACACCAAAAGCGATTCTGGCAATGAAGCACGTTTATGAATTCTGCAAACAACGCCTAATACCTGCAGTTATGGAAGAGGTCAATAAAGGTGTCCGAACTGACAAGAATATACCTTTCCAAACAGTGATAGGCGTAAGTAGCGTTATAGATTGTTGGCCAGGGACAACGATGCTTGTCATTAGGAATGAAACAGATGAGGAGCTGATTATGTCAGATAATCCTGCATGCCTATTCTCTCCAATACATGCATTTGCAGAGAAAGTCGACCTGACTCATCTGCTAATAAATCAGCCATCGTTTAGTGGCAATATGCTCTATTTGCCTATAAGTCCTTCATGCGGCTTGTTATTATTTGATGAAAGGTATTATAAGTTTACAAGTAAAGGAACTTACTGTTTACAAGCAGAAGATGTACACACTCTAAACTCACTACAGGTAAGAAACGCAACAAACTTATTATTATTCCAGGAAGGCTCTTTTAATGCAGATGCTTACCTTGAAGATTTTGAGTTTAGAAACACCGAAGAGTTCGTAGTTAAGCAGAAGACTGTTTATACACCTGTTGATGAAGACTTCGGTCTATCAGCCCTTAATTGCGATAAAGGCTTCTGGAAGTATCTGATATGTACTGAAGCTGTAAAGAATCCAGATTCTACATTCCCTAAGATAGAAGGATTAATATAATATTAAATGATAAAGAACGAGACTATTACCCCTCAACATATTGTTAAGGTGTTTAAAACATATCATCCAACTCATCCATTGAAACTTGTCTGCGACTTGATTTATGATGAAAATGGATTATTCAAAACTGAAGATATTGCAAAATATGCATGGGCTTTCAATACGATCAATGCTGTAGGTCGGGCACTTATGACGCTTGCTGATGTAAGTATGGAAGCTTATGAAGATATGGTAAATGTTAAGTTGAGAGCCAAGAAAAAGAAAGGCTACAATCAGCACAATCTGATATCAGCTTTCTGTGAATTATCGTTGATGAATACATTTATTGTTAGAAGTTCTGATCGCAGTTCTTTTGTCTATGAAGATAGATGTGTAGATGGTTCTGACAAGAATGTCGAGTTTACTATAAAGATGGCAAACTTTACATTTCATGTTGAGGTGAAAACTTCCGACTTATTGCTGGAGGATAGGAATATTGTGAAAGCCCTTGAAAATTCTGAGAAGGTTCTGGTGCTCGACTCAAGAAATAAGCATTTTAGAGAGATAATGGAGAAATCTCCAGTTCCGGTTATTGGAAGTTTGGACAATAGAATTGTAGATTATCTGGAAAGTGCAAATGAAAAGTTTTCTATTTCCAAAGACGAGTATGAGGTGAATTTGTTGGTTATATGTTGGGATGACAGAATCCACCAACCTCTAATGTCATTGAAAAGTGTTGACGCAGAAGGTATTCTTACGGGTAATACTCATCTAAAGAACGAGGATGGAACGCCAAAGACATTTGATAATGTTGGCTGCATCCTAATCAATAGTAGTTACTTTCTTTTTAAAGAGTATATAGGTTTTCTTTTATTTGATAGATTCTCTCCTTCATTTCCTGTTGATCCATTTTATCAGCTTTTTACGAACAATTATCTTATTGATAGGAACCTAACTAATGACAGAGTGAATATGATTCAGTCGATTATCCAGCAGAAAGTGACAATAGTGAATGAAGAATATGCGAACACTCTTCCTCCTGTAAGTATCGCGTTTATGAAAGACAAGGACAGCAATGTTATCTCTTTCAGAAAACGCAATATTGATGATATTGTTGACCTAAATAGTTAATTTGGAGAATGATGATATTAGCATATCTACGTGTATGATGGCAAAGAATGATGAGAAGTGGATGGCAAACTAAGCACTCAAAGCTCATGTCCTTGAAACGGGTCATTTCCCCAATAAGCATGACAAGAGGTTGAACTGGGCGAAATTCCAGATGAAGAAGATAAAGGCTGGAACGCTGGAACCTGAACGTCAACGGCTCTTCGAAGAGTTGATGGCGATGAGGAGTGGACAACATACCGGTGGACGTAGAGCGAAATCTAATAATACAGAAAACAAGTAAGTAACAGGTAACAAAGTAACAATATTATGAAGCTTGAATTTATTGACGGACAAGAAAATCTTGTCATCAAAGAAAATGCGGATAAAAGAGAAACTTCACTTTTTAAGGTGCAGTATGCTCTGGCTGACAAAATACTTGAATCTATTTCTGGAGACTCGGTTGAACACAAGGAGCGAAGGGACTATAACAATATTATCGCTTTTTGTGGAGATCGTGGTACTGGCAAGACTTCTTGTATGATGAGTTTCCGCAGTCAGCTTCAGGACACAACAAATGATAAATACGAAAGGGATAAAGAAGGAAAGACGGCTGATGAAATCAGACAGTTAAAGAAGGATTATGCATTCCTTGATGCAATAGATCCGTCATTCTTCGATGAGACACACAATATCCTTGAACTTGTACTGGGCAACATGTACCGAAGCATTGAGAAGAAGAATGATGGCAGTGAGGACTTCAACAAACTAGTTGTGGAGTTCAATAAAGTGATGCGATATTTGAAATATCTTTCCTCTCCACATGAAAAGGAACGTTTCTACGATGCCCTTCAAGAACTAGAATCATTGTCAGCAGGACTTTCGCTCCAAGTAAAAATAAAAGACTTGTTTGCGAACTATCTCAAACTGATGGGTGGAAATCTGCTCGTTATAACTATCGATGATTTGGATCTAAACATAAAGGGTGCATACACGATGTCAGAACATATTCGAAAGTACCTGACTAATGAATATTGCATCATTCTGTTGAGTGTGAAGATAGATCAGCTTGTTGAAGCTATACAGCTTAATATTACCAAAGATAACAGTATATCCGAAGCAGAGGGTCATAATATGGCGTCGAAGTATGTCACGAAACTGTTGCCTATAGGTAACCGCGTCAATATGCCCGAACTGGAAGAGTACTGTAACTATGAGCTGGACTACAAGATTAAGGATGAAATAGTCCCGTACCACTCAGTCAAGGAATCTATTACACATGTCATCTTCTGGAAGACAGGATACCTCTTCTACAACAGTAAGGGTAGGAGTTCATATATCGTTCCCCGTAACCTGCGTTCCCTTCGTCAGCTGCTGCATCTGCTTTCGTCTTTACCTGAACATGATAAGGACGATCCTCAGAGTTTGCACGAAAGCCAGATAATTTTCAAAAACTACTTTTTCAGGACGTGGACACAACAGTTGACCGAAAAGTATAGCAATGTTGTGAATATGATTCTCGCCAACGATAACGACATCACATTTAATAAGACAGTTGTATCGCAACTTGCCACTATATGTGATTTCACTAAGAATGAAGCTCTGTCAGAGATTGTTAATCCGTCAAACTATGCATATAATGTATCGATGGGCGACGTAATGAACGTTCTTGAATATCTGAGTCAGGACGAGAGCAACCACCAGTTGCAATTGCTCGTGTTCTTCGTCCGTTCATTATGCTCTATGAAATTGTACGAAGCCTACGATCTTATAACAGAGAATATGGCAACCGAGCATTACCCAAAGATACCAGAAGACGATAAAGCAGAGATCTATTCTACAGATGCACTCTTTGATCGAGCTAACGCGTTGCAGAGACTTGTAAACGGACAATATTTCAATTTCGAGAAAACACATGTTATTGCACCACAATCAGGCAGTAAGTATTCTCGTGGTTTCCTTCCCATAGATGGCGAGGAGTTAGGAAAAAAACTGAGCGACTTTGCAATAAAGGGAAATATAGATGATAACGACAAGAAGATATTCAAAGCAATCGAATTCTTCATTCTGACAACCAGTCGCTACCAGCGTATGCATCAGACGTTCTCTCCAATCACCAAGGTACGTACGCTATCAGAGCCGGAACATCTTATGGATTTTACAGTTCAGACAAAGAATCTCATATTTGATGTTGTATCCATTTTCTACAATGTCCTAAACCTGCAAGTTACATACAACAAGTTTAATGAATATTTCAAGAAAGGTCAGCACCAAAACGATACGCTCTATGATTATGCAATGTCTGAGGATTGGACACTCCTTCACCAGATGGTTTTTGGTGAAATCAGAGGTTATGGAGAAGACCACCTCCATGGTTTTCTCTCTGATGCAGTTTTGCGTAATGCGGAGGTGATTGCTGCTGTTACAGAACTCATCAGGTCTAACAGATATAAGATTAGAGGTGATAACAGTAGGGATTATATCAAGAACTTCTATAGCGCTATGTCTAGTACAGATATGCGAACCTATCAAGTAAGGAAAGGAGAAGACTCCTACAAGATTAAGTTCCATTTTCTCACGCACGTTCAAGGTCTGTTAAGCGAGATTAGCGAAGAATTGTTTGATTCTATTTACGGAAAACTGGATGCTGAGGGTAGAAACACTATCGAGTCCATATTTACAGCAAGAACTTATAAGCAAGTCACAATTTTGAATAAACTCCTAAAGGGTAGAAGGGATATCTATGACCTTAAGAGCAAAGATGAGTGGCGTGCACTATTCCCTGCAGGACAGGATATTCCAAAGGAAGATGTTATCGAACGTATAAATAATGTTATTGCCAACAACTAATGGATTTATTGTCGCAAGCATTAAGGACGATATTCTATGATGTTAATATAAAGCATATCGTTGATAACTGGGATAAAGGTACGTCTAAGTTTATAAAAGGCAACTTTACTGGTCAGAGTGCATTCCATTCAACTGCGTTTACTCGCACCGAATTGGATGCTCTTCTCAAATATACTACTGGGGTTATTCAGAGTCGCTCCAAATACAAGTCAAACTTTCCCTGGCATGCTACTTTTCACTTGCTCACATTTTTTGCTGAGCAATGTATATCGTTGGATAGAGGTACGCCTGTCGTTAAAGTCGGAAAGCATTTGCAATGGCGTTCGTTGTCTCTTCTCATTGGAGAGGATATACTAGTGTTGCCTTTTAAAGCTTACAATGAAGCTGGAGAGAGGCAAGAAGGTATTGAGTTCTCATGGCCAAATGTGATTGAGACTGGCAACACTGATTTGAATGATATCTACGATTTGGGACTGACTGATACACATGCGCACCTTGTTGCTTCTGCAGAGATTTTCGAATTGACGTGGCTTGACTTTATGAATAATATTGTCAATCGCGATGATGATTACAGAGGTTTGCTTAAAATGGCCGAAACGGTCATGTTGACAGAAAGCGGTGAGGGCACTTATGGCATTGATGTACTATTGCAAATTGCAGCAGCATTAAGGCTTTATATTGTCAGGGTACTTAATGGAGAAAAGCTTAAAAAGGAATTAAAGCATGTCATCGACCTCTTTGAAAACGCCTACAGCCGCATAAAAATTCTGATTGATATTCAATCTGCTGTAGATACCTTCAACCAAAAAGGCTCCAAGGTTTATGTAGATAATTATGAATTGCCATTGGATTATACTAAGTCAAGCGCCAACAGTGGTTCTATTTATAATATCCATGATGGGGAACGCCGATGGCTATACACCTTTTTCAAGAGATACTTCAAGAACGATGGTGGTGCTATAGAGTTAGCTAACTATGTGTTCCTGTATCTTCAGTTGAAGATTCGTGTACGTAGAGAATTCGTGCAGACTAATTCCTTGATTGGTTTCGAAAACTTCAAGAACTATCAAGACCGCAAGTCTGCATATTGCAACAGATATTATGAGTTATATCCATATTATGCTGTACAGTCCTCTATAAGACCAGATAAGCCTGATGTATTTGAGACGCGAGTTTCTCCCATTGATGTTCCTTCAAAAGATCTAAGCCGTTCGATATTTGAAAAAGGCGACGAGTATAAAAACATAAATCGTGATAGCCTTACGTTCGTAATCCACATGTTAAAAAGACGTGGAGACGTTAAGAATCCGACTTATAGAGGCTCTAGGATTGGATATAATGAAATGTATCATTTCCAGATTGATGCCATTATTGAGGATATAAAGAAACGTAAGTCTGCACTTCCAGAAAATCCCTTGTACGACATCGTTGGTATTGATGCTGCTGGCTCTGAACTTATTTGCTCACCTGCTGTTTTCGGACATGCGTATCGTTATGCACGAGCAATGGGTGTACCAAACCTCACTTATCACGTTGGCGAGGATTTTTTTGACCTCACCGATGGATTATTGGCAATCGATGAAGCCTTAACCTACCTCGAACTTAAGGAAGGCAGCAGAATAGGACATGCAAGCGCTCTCGGGGTGGATGCAAAGGTGTTCTACACCAAGCGTTCATATCAAGTTCTTATGACGAAGCAACGTCTCCTTGACTGTCTCGTATGGATTTTAGCATTTTCATGCTATAATAAAATTAAGGTCAGTCTTGTCTTTATTCGCGAGTTATGGGAAGAAGCCCAAAAGCTGTATATTCAGATCGGTTATAAAACCCCATTCAAATTGTCCACCTATTACTGGGCAATGTATTTGCGTAGTGACGAACTTTCAGAAGGTGGTATAGCCCCATGGTCAACAACCTCTGATTGTATGGACTCTAAGGCTGTGAGTGCACGAACAAAGCGGAATACAAAGAACTTGAATTTGGAATACCAGACGGCACCTGATATTATTGATAATGGAAAAGAACTGGAGCTCTATACATTCCCGCGAGAGATTGTACAGATTGTTTCCGAAATCCAGAATCACCTTCTTAATAAGATTAAAGAACGTGACATCGTTATAGAATCTAATCCCACGTCTAATCTATGTATAGGACCATTCGAAGATTACTGTAATTTACCTCTGTTTAAGTTTGAAGAATCAGGAGTTCGTTATTCTGTAAATACCGATGACAAAGGAGTCTTTGCTACGTCTCTCAGCAACGAATTATCATTAGTCGCGGAATCATACGATGGTAGTGCTAATGATATGATTGAAAAAATATGTAAGGAAAATAAGAGGTCAAGATTCAATGTGGACTCGATAAAAATAATTTAGCCCCCACGCGTTTCGCAACGAATGAGGGCTGATGATATGAGCAGAATGAATTGACAGATTGTGCTTATCTTCGGAGCTTGAGAACTATGACGAAGGTTATGCAGGTGGTGAGAAACTAGAAGCAGAGACGGCATAGCCTGGCGCAGAGCGATACTTCGATGGGGAGCAAAAAAAAATTATGAGGATGATTACAACAGATTTACCACATTATATGTACGATAGCAATGAACTTCCAGAAGTCGGTGATGGGGCATTGTTTCATTACACTTCGGCAGAAAACTTCTTCAAGATCCTTGAAGATATGACATTGAAGACATCTTCTTTCAAGAGGTTGAACGACCTTAATGAAGGCAATGTGCATAATCTTGATATGAATAAGAACTTCATGCTGATGTATGATGCAGAGAAATACATACAAGAGTGTTGCTCAATTATCAGCTTCTCGCAGAACTACAGCTACAAAGGGTATGTGCAGAAAGGAACGAATCATCCAGGTATGTGGGCTCACTACGCAAACAATTCTGATGGTGTATGTATTGTTATTGATAAGGAGGCATTCATTGAACGGAATAAAGACATATTTGATAAGCATTTCTATTGTTTTGACGATGTTGAATATTCTTTCTTTAATGCCCCAGACGGTGATGCCATAAAGACAGATATGAGAACAGTTGAGGAGTTTATACTGCAAAACTGCAAGAATCTATTCTTCCTTAAACATATGGACTGGGAATGTGAAGGCGAGCATAGATTATTCATGAGCGGATATACGGGGAAGTTCACCATAATAGGTTGTATAAAATTTGTAGCTCTTGGAGAGAAGTTCTGGAAAAACAATGAAAGAATCAAACGACTTGTTGATATGCTAATCACGCCACAATACCAATGTTACAGACAATTTGTTCCTCATTCATTTGCAATGGTCAACTATAACAGAACTGGTTATTTTACACATGATTGTGCGTTCAAGATTGTAAGTTGTCTTCAGTTTCATGCAAAAGAACCGAATCCATATAAGGACTGCTTGGAATGGTTGAATAAGGATCAAGGTTATTCTTTGGGTTAATGTGAGGGTTGGTAAATCTTTCAACTTGTTGATTTATGGATATTCAAGAAAAAGAAATCAAAGACACCAAAGCCATTGAGGAAAAGGCTTTGAATTATCTGAAATACTTCATTGAAGACAGCAAAGTCATTTCGCAGTTCATAGCTGATAATGATAAGGAACCTTGTTGGGATGGTCATTTGTATCTATTCTCGGACGGGAAACGTGACAAAGAACATCTTCGTGGACGAGTGCCTGTACAGATTAAGGGTACAGAGGTGGAACGATTCCAAATCAAGAAGTGGAAATTTAAACTTGAGAAAGATGACCTGAAGGCTTATCTGCATGAGCCTACCTTCTTCATAGTGTGCCAGGTGAAAAAAGATTCCAAAGAGCGTAAATTGTTCTTTCGTGAACTGTTACCTGATACTGTTAAACACCTACTGCGAGATATGGGGCCGAATGAAACGAGAAAGACGTTATTCCACCCTTTAACGACAAATCTCCAAGAGTTTGAAGAGCAATTGAGCTTGTTTCTTGCCAATAGCAGAAAGATGATAAGTTTCGCAGATTCGAAACCACTGACAATGGAGGATGTTCGTGCGAAAGGTATCAAGGACTTTACGTTCGTTGTACCTTTCAACTCTTCTAACAAACTGAAACTCTTTAAGTATCTGTCAACACACACGACTTACCTTTATGCCAAGCTATCAACGGAATTAGACATTGAAGTTCCTATTTCAGGAGGTCCCATGAAATTCTCTTTTCAGCGTGAGTTGGACGTAGATGTAAAAGCTGGCAACAGGGTGTTCTATCGAGGGTGTAAGAACTCGATAGAAAACGGTCGTTTGATTCTGACTATAGACAATGTGATGACAATAGATTTGCCTATGGATGATAGTGACAAGAGAAAAGCAGATGTAAAATTCAGAAGTGAATCAAAGACTCTGTCGGGCTCTATCCATGAGGCGGAATTCTCTATAGCTTTGCATGAAACCGGAATCCTATCAATTGGAGATTTGGATTTACACATAAAAGTAAATGAGGTTGACTTCATTGAAAGATTGAAAAAGGACCTTGAGAGGTGGAAAGAGCTGCAAGCTTTGTTAGATAAACTGCATGTGACAAAGCCTTTGGATTTGACAGGCATAACAGAAGAGCAAGGCTATCATATAGATATGCTGATAGAGACTATACTAAAAGGTAAACCTGTCAGGCTGCCTGGCCAGACATCTACCTTGATGATATTTGACATTAGCAATGTGAAACTGCTATTATGGTGTGCTGCAAACAAAGACGGCGATTGCATGTTTGGTGATTTCTGTGACCATACTATAGGCATAACCTATAAGCCAGAAGATAGGAATATAAATGTTAGCCCATACTCTTATTTGCAGAATGAAAGATTATGGGAATTGTGTGATAATATCAACTATGATGACATTGTCCCAAGTGCTGAGAAAGTGTGTGCGAAGGACAACTTCTGTTATCAGATGGCTAATTATGATGTACTTTTCATCATCAAGGCTTCAGATAATATCTTGGAAAGGGATGAGGAGAAAAGTCGCAAACTGCTTTTGGCGGCTTCAAATCTATGCCAATGGCTGATAGATAATTATCCTAATAAGGAATTGCATCTCATTCATTTGATTAACAAATACCAAATAATAAAGCGTCAACGTCCTCTCTCCGAAGACGAAACGTATGAACTTGATGCGTGCTTGCAATCAGATGAAACAACAAATATTCTCAAGACAGGTCTATGTTTGTTGCTTGAACGGAAGGAGCTATTTGATGGGCTTTTCAACTCGCTCCCGAAAAATGAACAGGCAGAGATGAGACAATTTCCAATTTGGAAATTTAAGAACTGGTAAATATGAGCAACCCTCCAAGGCTGACAAGGCTTAGAAGGGCTCTGCTATTTGCATAATATTGGACTTTTATGAAACTCGATAAACAACTATTTGACTCGGTGGCGAAGTTGGCTGCGGAGTCTCCTCGGTTGCGCATGAATTATGATCTGCGTGACAGCGAGGATGAGGATGGGCAGAGGATGCTAAATGTGCTTTTGCCCGGAACGAGGTCGGCTATCCACCGGCATACGGACACCAGCGAGGTGGTTGTCTGCATCTATGGAAGCGCTATTGAGCGGTTCTATGATGATGAGGGCAACGAGACCGAAATGGTGGTGATGACGGCTGGAAGTGACTGCCCGGGTGTGGTTGTTGAACAAGGACGTTATCACTCATTAGAGGCAACGAATGAAACGGGTGTAATCTTTGAGACTAAAGCACACAAGTATCATCCTTTTAAAACTGAAGATATTCTTGACAAATGACTATAGAACAATTATTTTTCGAACTAATCCGTGTCGCAATAGGTACGCAGGAAACGCTCACTCGGCAACCATCGACTGAGGAGTGGAAGATACTCTATGACATGGCGAAGAAGCAGAGTCTTGTGGGGATTTGCTTTGCTGGCGTCCAGAAGCTTGTTGACTCCAGAGATGAGAATTATTTCGGAATGAACGAAATGCTTTACCTCACATGGATGGGAATGTCTGCAAAGATTCAGCAGAAGAACGAACAGATGAACGTAAGCACCAAAGAAGCTATTAATTTCTTTAGAGAAAAGGGCTTCCCTTGTCAGGTTCTTAAGGGTCAGGGCATTGCTTCGCTGTATGGTGGTCTTTCTGGTCTTCGTCAGAGTGGTGACATTGATATTTGGTTGGTTGGAGGACGAGATAAGATCTATCAGTTATCGCGCGATGAGTTTGGAATGATAACTGGTGCGAATTATCACCATATCCACTTTCCGATGTGGGAAGATCCTGAGGTAGAAGCTCACATCTATCCCTCATTTTTGTCTTCTCCTCTGCGCAACTATAGGTTCCACCAGTTCTGCAAACAGTATGAACCGAAGGACGGTTGTGAGGATTATCCTTCAATAGAATTCAATCTCGTGTTCATTATGCTACATTGCTACAGACATCTGTGTGGGCATGGAGTGGGCATGAGACAGGTGATGGACTATTATTTTGTCCTTCGGAATGAAACAATAGGTTCAAATGGTTCAAAGGTGGAAGCATTAAAATGGTGCAATAAACTCGGAATGGGAAGGTTTGTTGGAGCCATGATGTGGGTGATGCATGACGTGTTCGGCTTGGAAGATGAATACTTTCTTTGTGAACCTAATGAAAAAGAAGGTAGGTTTCTGCTTAAGGAGATTCTTTTGTCCGGCAATATGGGACATAATGACAAAAGATTTGAGTGGGGGCAGAATACAGCTTTCGGTCGCTACCTTGCAAATCAAAAAAGGAACATCCATTTATTAACACATTATCCGTATGAGGTGATTTGGGATCCTTTCGCAAGCTTTGCGGTATATATATGTAAAATATTTAAATTTAAGATATACAATGGTTAAAGACTCAATCAAACTGTTGGTAGATTCACGTCCGACCCCTTTCTACGTCTTTGACGAAGAGGGGTTCATTGAGAACTACCAGAAATTGTGCGAAGCCATGAGAGCGCATTATCCTAATTACGTTCCGGGGTATTCGTACAAGACGAACTACACACCCTACGTGTGTCAGTTGGTGAAGAGCCTTGGCGGTTATGCCGAGGTGGTGAGTGATATGGAACTGACGTTGGCTCGAAAGATAGGCTATGCTGCTGACCATATCATCTACAATGGTCCATGCAAGGGTGAAGAGATGGAGAGCCATGTGTTGGCTGGCGGTATCTCGAACATCGACAACGAGGATGAAGCAATGCGCGTGATTGCATTGGCAGAGGCAAATCCGGAGACGGAGATAAAGATAGGTCTTCGTGTAAATACGGACATCGGTGCAGGGTTCGTTTCGCGTTTTGGTCTTGAAGTGAATAGCGAGGAAATGGATCGTGTAGTCGCTAGTCTAAAAGCAGTGAAGAATATCAAGGTAGTAGGACTTCACATGCACGTAAGTAGAGCTCGCTATCTGAGTGCTTGGCAAAACAGAATTGATAATATTCTTGCAGCAGCTGACAAATACATAGATGGTGTGCCTGAATATATTGATCTTGGTAGCGGTATGTTTGCTGATATGGAGCAGTACCTGAAGGATCAGTTCACGATTGTAGTACCTTCGTATGAAGAGTATGCGGAAGCGGTGGCTGGTACGATGGCTAAGCATTATGCAGATGCAGAGAAGAAACCATTGCTGTTTACGGAACCAGGAACAACGGTAGTAAGCCGTTACTTCTCGCTTGTGACTAGCGTGAAGGGTGTAAAGCACATCTGCGGAAGGAATCTTGCCATTGTGGATATTGACATCCATAATGCGGGTGAAACTTGCGAAATGATGAAGGTACCTTATACACTCTACAAGAAAGGCAAAGGAAACGAAACTGGTGCTCCATGTGAGATTGTAGGATTCACTTGTCTGGAGCAGGATTCACTTTATAAGGATTTCCCCGAGAGTTTGCAGACAGGCGATGTACTGGAATTGAGAAACGTGGGCGGTTATAGCATTGTGTATAAGCCACCTTTTATTCAGCCTCAATGTCCTGTAGTATGCGTGACGAAGGATAATGAAATAATAGAAATTAAGCGAAAGGAAACTTTCGATGATATTTTCCAAACATTTAAATTCTAAAGATTATGAGTCAGTTTAGAGATATAACCGTACTGATGTCGGCAAGCAGTTCGCCGAGTATGCCCGGCATGATAAAATGCTTCAAGAACGTAAAGGAAAGAAACATCCGAGTAGTGGGTGTAGATATGAGTGACGATCCGAGTGCCAAGTTCATGGTGGACGCGTTCTATCAAGTGCCGGCTGCTTCTGCCCCCAACTATGCAGACATCATGTTGGACATCTGCAAGAAGGAAAAGGTGGATGTTTACTTCCCCAATGTATCGGCAGAGGTTAGTGCTGTTGTGGCAAGAAAGGACGAGTTTGAGGCACTTGGTGTGAAGCTTTCTGTTTCTAACATGGAGTCGGTAGCCATCAGCAACAACAAACTGAAGACATACGAGGCCTTGGAAAAGGCTGGTATACCTGTTCCTCGCTACTATGGCGTGCATACCGTGGAAGACTTCGTAGAAGGCATGAAATACATGGGCTATCCTGAGAAGCCTGTCTGCATCAAGATTGTGGATGGTAGCGGCAGCCGTGGTGTTCGCATCATTGATTCAACGAAGTCGCGTTATGACATCTTTGTGAAGGAGAAGCCAAATTCATTTTATATCTCGTATGATGATATGCTGTCAATGCTACAATCAGCTCCTGAACCTCTGCATGAAATGATGTTGGTGGAGTGTATGCATGGTCCTGAGTTTACTGTGGATTTGCTGGCAGAAAAGGGTAAGGCTCTATACATAGTTGGACGAAACAATGTGGATAGCTTGATGAGTATTGCCCAGGCAAGTGTGTTGCAGTATGACGAACTGGCATACAAGGTGAGCGAGCAGGTGATCGATCTGTTGAAGATGGATGGAAATGTAGGCTTCGACTTCATGCGTAATGACAAGGAAGAGGCTGTGCTAATGGACATCAACCCTCGTATTACAGCCACTATCAGCATCATGGCGGCTGGTGGCGTGAATCTGCCTTATCTGAGAGTGAAGCAGCTGTTGGGCGAAGAATTGCCAGCGTGCAAACCTCAGTTTGGTACACGCATTCGCAGAAGATATGGCGAAATGTTCACCGATAAGGATGGTAACCAGATAGATTTCTAAAGGGCTTATGTATAAAGTATTCAAAAGAGCATTCGACTTTTGTTCGGCATTGGCTCTGTTCATCGTAATCAGCCCTATTTTCCTTGTGCTTGCCATCATTGTGCGCATACAAATGGGTAGCCCTATCTTCTTCCATCAGGTGCGTACAGGTAAGGACGGTAAGGATTTTGGTATGATTAAGTTCCGCACTATGACCAATGCTACGGATGCAGAGGGAAATCTGTTGCCTGATGAACAGCGATTCACGAAGTTTGGCAAGTGGCTGCGCTCTTCATCTTTGGACGAACTGCCTGAGTTGCTGAATATCATCAAGGGCGACATGAGCGTAATAGGCCCTCGCCCGCTGCCACCTGCATACAATGACTATTACACTGAGGAGGAAAAGAAGCGCTTCCTTGTTCGTGGTGGTTTGGTGACTCCAGATTCAGTTGATCCAGATCCCGTGATTTCATGGGATAAGCAATTTGAGTATGAGGCTGACTATGGTGAGAACCTCAGCTTCAAGAAGGACTGGAATATATTTATTGGCGTTTTCCACATTCTGCTTAGTCGCACGAAGACCGACTATGGAGAATTTGTAAGACAACCGCTTAGTGAAGAACGTAAAAACATGAAATAGTAATGGAAAGAATATTAGTGATAGCACCTCATGCCGATGATGAGATTCTCGGTTGTGGTGCAATTATGGCTAAGATGGCCAAAGAAGGCAAGAAGGTATTTGTGCTTGTTTGCACCAACGCGAGTGTGGGTGCTCCAGAGCTGTTCAGCAAAGAGGCAGTGGATGGAATCAGAGCAGAGGCACGTGAAGCTCATGCATCAATCGGTGTAGAGAAGACTTATTTCTTGGAATTGCCTGCACCTGCATTGGATGCATACCCTGGATATAAGGTGAGCTTGGAGATGAGCAAGGTGATAGCAGAATGTGAACCTGATACGGTATTCATTCCTCATCGTGGTGACAGTCATAAGGATCATGGCAGAATACACGATGCTGCTATGGTGGCTTGTCGTCCTCGTGGAAACTACAAGGTGAAGCATGTGTATGCTTACGAGACGCTTTCTGAGACGGAATGGGGTGAGCCTATCCAGTCGGAAATGTTTGTGCCTACGAAGTTCTACAGCTTCACGGAAGAGGAATTTGCAGATAAGTTGAAGGCAATGTCGTTCTTCAAGAGTCAGTTGGCTCCATTCCCTAATTCACGTTCGCTGGAGGCTATTGAGGCTCTTGGTAAGTATCGTGGTGCATGCATCAGTAAGATGAGAGCAGAAGCGTTTGAGGTGCTTCGTGATATAGACTAATCGTTATGGCAAATACTTATCTATTTGGAGCCTCTGGTCACGGAAAAGTGGTCAAGGACATTCTGAATGCCAATGGTGTGAAGGTGGAGGCGTTTGTGGATGACAATTCAGAGTTAAATGAGTGCGCCGGACGGCCTGTGTTACATGATGTAAAAGGTAGGAGCCCAATGATTGTTTCTATTGGAAATTGTAGAATACACAAGCTGGTTGTTGAGAAGTTGATTGCAATCAACAAAGACATTGAGTTTGCGACAGCTATCCATCCCTCAGCTGTGATATCACCTTCGGCAAAGATAGGCGAAGGTACGGTTGTGATGGCTGGTGCTGTAATCAATGCGGATGCGGTAATCGGCAAGCATTGTATCATCAATACGGGTGCAACTATCGACCACGAATGTGTGATTGGTGACTACTGCCACATCGCTCCAGGCGTGAACATTAGTGGTGATACGCACATTGGCGAAGGTACATGGGTAGGTGTCGGTTCGTGCGTGATCCAGTGCCTGTACATCGGCAAGAACTGCTTTATCGGTGCCGGTAGCGTTGTAGTGAAGGATCTGCCCGACAATGTAGTGGCGTATGGCAATCCTTGTAGAATCATCAAGAATAATGAATAAGAAAGAAGGGGAACATGTTACAAAGAGAACTTCTTTCTAAGGATAAGGATGCTGTTGCTTCTATCTATTTGAAAATGGCACAGTATGCTGCCAAACAATGCACAGGTTGTAGCGACTCTCCTATGATTCTTGCATTCAAAGCACAACAAGTGATGCTTGAAGCGCATGAGAATGGAGAGAGTCCCCTCGAGAGGCTTAATACGTTCCTCGGAACGTCAATTCCTGAGGAAGTACTATTATCTATAATAGAGGAATAACATGAGAATTATAAAAGCCGTATGGCAGTTCGTTGTGTATATATTCTGGCCACAAAAGACAGACAAAACTCGATATGACAATCAAGGATAATTATGGAAATACAGGAGTTACAAACCTATACTCAGGCTCAGTTTGAGGATTTAAAACAACTGATGTCAGAGTTGTCTGATAGGGTGAACTTTACCGAGACGGACTTGACATTGGTGCTGAAGGATAGTAACTGCCATCTGTATGCCATTCTTGATGGCGAACGCATAGTTGGTTGTGTAACCCTTTGTGTGTTCCATTCCCCAACAGGAACAAAGGCATCCGTTGAGGATGTGATAGTTTCGTCTGCTTATCGCGGTCAGCATCTTGGCAAGCAGTTGATGAAGTATGTGTTGGAACAAGCAAAGGCATTTGCTCCTATAGAGTTGCATCTCACTTCCAACCCTATGCGTGTTGCCGCCAACAAACTTTACCAATCCATCGGATTCCAAAAGAAGGAAACCAACTGCTATCAGATGACGATCTCAGAAAGTGCATCAAACTCTTCATACACTGACTCCCTCAAACAGAGTATAACCTACCTAATAGGCAAGGAACGTGCAGAAGGGAATATTGAAACAATAACTCCAGACTATATATCTCGTATGTTCAATGTCACATTGGATGATGTTGAGAAGTGCATGAAGGAGATGGGAGTGTAATTAATAATTGGTTGATTCGTATATGAATGAAGAAACGAAACAGAAGTTGAGAGAGACGCGGAAGCAGATGATGAATAAGCTTGAAGAGACTATGCTGAAAGGAAAATCTCCTGAAGATAGTGTCTTCTATTATCATTCGTCTGAGGATCGTATTGTGCTCTCTCATGCCTTATTCTGGATAATGACTCAATCTCTGAAAGGGAAGGTGGCGAATGAGAAGAACATCCTCCTTATCCGTCAGTACCAGGAGGAGATGCTGGAGGCCTACCTCACAGAGGATGATTACTTCCCTGAGATTTTGCACTATTGCAATATCATGTACGAGACGCTCCTAACTGTAACAGCAGGAGTGTATGACCTGCATACCAACAAAGAAGCAAGAAAACTCGCTGCTATCACGATGGTAGCTGCCGGTTATGCTGGTGATATGCCTGAAGACCTATGCTATGACCTCCTCGATGACATTGACTTTCACTTCAACAAGGTCAAGTGCCGCAAGATAGAACAGATGCTTCCCCAACTTAACAAGATGGTTGAGGAAGAACTAAAGAAGATGGCGTTATAACTAAGCAAAATGATTATGATTTGCGTCATGACATTTTATTACACTACTTGAAGAGCTAGTTTCTTTTAAAATACCGCAACTGTCACAAAAAGAATATTTTCATTATATTCAGATAGTATATATCATAAAAACATAAAAGAAATGGATCCCATGTTATCGACAGCTATTAGCTTTGTAATATCATATATAGCAAATTGCTTACCGGTTCCGACTACTGATTATGAGGGGCATTTAAAAAAATGTTTCCATAATGCTTTAGATAGGTGGAATGTTGCCCAGGAAATCAAGGATAGTGCCAGAAACGATATGGATAAATACCTGATTGGCCTGCGTGAAATAGTAACTCATACATCAAAAGGACGACATCCCAAAGAGTGTGAGTTATTACATTTGTGGGCAGATGAAATACTTTCTGACAAAGACTGCTGTCAATTTATCCTTGCCAACCAAAATGAGATACTACAGATAGAGGTACGTAAAGGTCTCCTCAAGGTAGATGAAGTGTTGAATGCCGTCAATCAACAAAAAGCCGAGTTAGAGAAAATATCTCGAAAGGTGCAGCAACTTTTAAACCGAGGTGTACGCGATATAATCACTTATTGGGATATGTGGGCAACTGGTCCCAATGAGTTAAAGCTTACTTATGATACTGTTCTTGCTGGTAGCGAAGTCGCTTCTGACACGATTAACCGTGCATGTAACTCACCTATGTATATCTGTGTGGAATCTAGTAGCCAAAGTGATGCCTTTGCTTTTGTTGTAGCCACGATTCTTAAGAACAACCAAGAGAACGTTAGCAGGGCCTTTGTTATTGATCATGCAGATGCATACAGGGATTTTACGAATGAAAGTACACCGCTCATTATTATTACCAATGTATTAGAGAATCATAACTATGCAGTATCAAAAGGGCACTCGGTAATCTGGTGTGGAACACCGGCAGACAAGGTTCCGTTTGTGGGAAAACTCGAATTACCTCCTGTTGATAGAGATGGTTTTCGTTCTTCACTTAAGGCTTCTGGACTAGATGATGGCACGATTTCTAATTTGATATTAGACACCAAGAGAGAATCTTCTTTATTGAGAAGGGCGCTCGGGATTAATTGTGAAAAGGAAGAATGGATGCTTCCTAACAATAACAAATACTATATTCCTGCTATCCTTCTAGGCTCCTGGGATGAGAAACGCGATGGTGACAAGCAACTTGTTGAAAAATTATCGGGGTTAGATTACGCTTCTTTCGATAAAGGCTTGCAGATATTATACAACAGTAACGAGTCTCCTTTATATAAGGTTGGTAGTGTATGGCAAGTAAGTTCACCACGGTTGTTGATAACAAGGATTTTGTCTGAACTTAGTGGTAATGCAATAGATACGTTCAAAGAATGTTTAGATTGGATTCTTGAAGACGATGATCCTGATATACTTGCCAAAAGAGATTCTTCAGATTTGCGGTTCTGGCAAGACAAGCATCTCTATTCAGAACATATTCGTGGCGGTTTATTACAATCGTTGACGATTTTGGCAGTCGTAATGGAATCTCAGGGTATATCTGTAGGTTGGGTTGATCAGTATGTGGCAAGTAAATTGAAAGAGTTCTCTCTTGAAAGATTTTTGAGCAACAAGCATAATTTAAGATGGATAGCAGAATCTTCTCCTTGTGCTTTTCTTGATTATTTGGAAGAAGACGTAAGAAATGGAGCGTTAGTTCTTAAGAAGGTTTTTGAAGTAAAGCATACTCCATATAGCCTAACAGGTTCTGAAATCTATTTCAGTGAGCTATTGTTCTGCTTAGAAGGATTAGCATGGGAAATTAGATATTTGCCGAGAGTTTCTGCACTTCTCTTGGAGTTCTGCAGATTCCCAAACGATAGCAACTACTCAAATAAGCCTAGTGCCAGCCTTTATAATATATATAGATTCCTGTTACCTCAAACATTGGTTCCTTACAAAGAAAGACTAGATATTCTTCGCTCTCTGGCAAATCGTTTCCCAGAAGAAGTGTCAGATCTTTGTTTCAGATTGTTAGATGGTATAAAGCAGACGGTCTTCATGCCTTCATCACATTTCCGTTGGAGATATAGTGATCAGATAAAGTCTCCGGATCATCTAAATCCTATCCCAGCGGAAAATGTTACATCCATGGCAGAATTACTTCTTTCTATCATAGAACCCAACGAAGAGGATTTCTGCAAACTTATTGATCTTGCTACGAATGACTTTATGCGTTGTTGCCATGATATATTTCTTAATCGGCTTCACGAATATGAAAACTTGATTAAAGGCAATGAAGTTATAGTTGAGTGTTTGCGAAAGAATATCAACCAGCACTTATGTTGTAAGGGTGCTGCATGGGCTTTGTCACGAGAAGAATTAAATAAATTCCAAGACCTTTTGGCAAAGGTAGAATCAGATGATATTATTATTAGAAACAAACATTTTTTCGCAGACTATTTGGTGAAAGAGCCAGACTTAGATGATTTCAACAGAGACTTCTCAAAAAAAATGAAGGAATCTAGGATCTTCAGAAAGGGAATACTTGCAGAGATCGTAGAACTAAAAGGCTGGGATAGTATTTGGGAAATGACTAACTGTGTTGGTAATGTAGATGGTCTGGCAGAAGCTGTTATTGAGTTAACAGACACTGCAATGATTGTTGATGTATATCGCATGTATTGTTCTCATTCGCTTAACCGTGCTTTTGTCCTCAAATATTATCGTACTCTTTTCTATGAAAAAGGAGTAAAGGAATATCTACACATTATAGATGAGTTGAAGGCCATTTCAAATGAGCATATTGGGATTGTTTTGTATGCTCCAGACATCAACAAAGAAATTACAAAAATTGTAGATTGCTTGCCTGATTCTATTCAAAAGGAGTATTGGGAAAATGTTGGGCTATGGGGACTAAATGCAGATTTAGCTCTCTATGCTGTGGAGCGACTTCGTGGTACTTGTCGATATTCGGATCTAATCAGGTTAGTTCAAAACAATGATGTTAGACCGTTAATCAGTAATAAGATTTGGCTTGAAATCCTATTTGAGGTGTTCGGTAGTGAACAATTGAATATACTCTTTCATGAGTCATATTATGTAGCAGAGATCTTAAAAGAAATCTCTGTTCCAGAAGACGCAAATGCCAAGTCCAAATTGATGTTGCTGGAATTAATGCTATTTGACCATCTTAGACATCATTTGAGAAAAAATGAATTTCATTTGTCGTGTCTTGTAAACACTGACCCTAGTTTGATGATGGAACTAGTTCAATTAGCCTATCTTGAAGATAAGGAATATCGTGTAGAAACAGAGATGACCGAGGTTGAATCGAAAAACAAACAAACCCTGGCTCAACTGGCATGGAATTTCTTCTACCACTATCATGACGTTCCTGGAATGCGAGCTGATGGGACAATTGACGGTGATTTTTTAAAGGGATATCTTATTCAACTCCAAAAACTTTCTGAGATTTGTCATCGAACCCATGTGATGCCTTTAGTCATCGGAAGAATATTGGGTAATTTCCCAGAGCGAGAAGATTATCCGTCAGACTTGATGTGTGAACTGATAGAACTATTCAATAATGACGATGTAGATTCTGAGATAGGTTGCTGCCTGAGTAATAGGAGAGGTATGTCTAGTCGATCTCCTTATGCAGGTGGTGATATCGAAAGATCTCACATTGAGACTTTTAAGAAATATCAGCAGAAGGCCATGATTCGTTCTCCGCGTCTTGCTAAGATTCTTGAATCAGAAATAAAGTCTTTTGAGTATATGGCGGCGAGGGAAGATGAGCGTGGAAAGTTGGCTGATTTGAACCAATGAAGATAATTTATATTGTATGACTTAGCTCCTTTAACAATTGACTACTAAAATGCAAACATTAAATATATTTCTTGGCTCATCCTTCAAAATGATGAGGACTCGTAAAAGAATTGGTGATACAGTACGAGTTCTCAATGATAAATATATCAATCAGGACCTTCATATAAAACTGAATATATGGGAAGATTACACTATTGGATATAGTGGGAAACATAAGCAGCAGGAATATATTGATGAGATGGTACTGCCTAGTGAAATCTGTATCTTTCTTTTCTCGCACAGAGTGGGTAAGTTTACAGAGATGGAACTAGAGGCGAAACTTCAACAGAACGCATTGGCTGTAAGCTGTTTCAGGATGCCATATTATGGTAAGTGGAAACAAAAAGTAACAGATTCCCTTTCAACGCATAACGTATCTGCGCTAGATGTGCAGAATGATGATGAGTTGTGTCAGTATGTTGAGAAAATAGTTGAAGAGTATATTTTGAATCAACGTATTCAACTGAAGCCAGGACATAAAATGGATGAATTATATTTCTATACTACTATTCCGGCTGACTTGCCAAATGTTAGAACGGATGTAGGTACAATGATAAGAGACTTGGATGATTCGACCATCGATGATTGGGGCATTCACTGTGTGTTGCATCCTCGTTGTAATAAGGCTCTGCTTGATGAAACGGATCATTACATGCCTATACTAAATAAGGAAATCGATGATAACGAGTTCGATGAACTTTGCGCTGGTCGTGAAAAGGCTGCAGATGAAAATCATCGACTGAAGCGGATGACGGTCTTTGATATGGGAAATATACATAGCGATAATCCGCGCGTTCGTGACTTTTTGGATCAGTATGGCATATTCCCAGACAAGGCAAAAGAGATGGATAGCATGAAGTGGCAGCTTCTTAAATGGATACGAAAAGAACGCAAGAAGATATTTTCGACCTACACCGTATCCGTAGATGCTAGTAATGGTGTACTATCCGTAAATAACAAACCCATAGCACCTTTAGGAATTGTTGATGTCAACGGAGGTCTCGATAAATCTGCGCAAGCACTAAAGCTTATAGAAGAAAAGATTTCGACACTCTACAAATCAGGAGCGGATGATTCTGATGTTTTGAAACTTGTTACGGACTGTAAAGAAATGAGGTCTGCTTTTGACGTACAACTGACAAATTTGATTAACAAGGACACATTCTCTATTTTCGCTAAAACGGATGAAGGTTGCCAATTGCGTGATCAAATCATATCGGTTGAGCAGACAATTGAATCGCTAACAGATAGTCCGTTGACAAAAGAAACGGCAGGACTTCTACTTGAATGCCTAAAGAAATTGAATATTCTTGTAGGAGGTTTTTATCGTGTAGAGAATTGCACTCCTGAATATGTAGCATCTCAATACCTGTATTTTATAGGTGTGTTCGATACATATCTTCATCCTTTCTATGACCAATCAGAAGAGGATCAACTATATTTGCAGCTTGTAGAGTTTGCGGACAAAACAAGTGTCAAAGATCCGATGGTTGAAGTTATGCGAATGAACATAGGAAATATGTACAGTCGCATAGAGGATTATAACTCGGCATGTTCATGTTATGAAAAAGCAATCGCGAATTTACAGAGTATGGGTAACGATTGCCCTAACATAAAGAGAAACATTACGTATGTATTTGCTCATTACATTCATACCGTACAAGAACATGTCAGTAGAGAGAAAATGGGTGATGTGTTGATGATGTTTAGAGAGCATATTGCAAGAATGGATGAAACGGATGACAAATATCTTATTGACAGGTGTATGTTCGCCACAGCAGAATTAACATCTATCGATATAGAAGATGACAATCAGATTGAGGTCTTGCATTATGCAGAGGATTTGTTTCGTGAAGCGAATGAGAAGGGGCAGATTAAGCCTGATGATTTTGTATATGGCGATGTGTTTGTGTATCTACCTAATATGATTGCCAGATATTATATTGATCATCGCAACAATTGCAGTGAAGAGCAACTCGTCGAATACAGCCAACGCGCGGATGACTTATTAAAGAAGGCATGGAAAAATTCACATAAATTGGCGGAAAGACATTTTGAGGAGGGATTGTTCCATCAAGGTGAGATCATGCATAACCTTGGTTTCCTATGCTCAAGTAGTCCGCAGATGTGGGACCGTGGGTTAAAGTCTTATCAAAACGCGTTGAACCTAGAAAGCCGATTATTGAAACTTACAAATGAAAGTGCCGGGGAACCTCGAATAGCTCATACTCTTATGAATTATGGTGCTCTGGAGCTTCAAATCATGCAGCAACCACATTTGTATCAAGCTTCGGAAACGCTTGCATTGAATCCTTTAGAAAAAGCCGAAGAATCAATGAAGATTTATGGTAAGCATATGGAGCATGATTTCAACAGTGAGTTGGGTTATTTCCAAGCTTTGCAGTTGAAGGCTACCATTCTTGATGAGTTGTTTAGCAAGCATCCACAAGCCATAATACTATACAAGGAAGCAATGGATTCATATTTCAAGTGTTGGTGCTGGTTGAAGGATCACATAGATAACGAGTACAGAATGTGCTTCTTGGATTTAACTGGTGGTGCACTACTGAAACGGAATTTCATTACGCAGCAAGAGTATGATGAGGTCAAGGAACAATGTGAAGCCATTGTAAGTATGAACAACGTCTAATTCATTACAAAATACTTTTTTACTTAAATAACTGAAATGGAGAATCCAAGAATATTTATATCATACAGTTGGTCATCACCAGAACAAGAACAAAGAGTTCTTGACATTGCCACTGAGTTAGTTGAGTGTGGCATTGATGTAGTTTTAGACAAATGGAACCTTAAAGAAGGGGATGATGCAGATGCTTTTATGGAGCAAATGGTGTCAGATCCTAGTATAGAGAAGGTTTTGATTGTTTGCGACAAAATGTATTCTGAAAAGTCGGATAAAAGAAAAGGTGGTGCAGGAACAGAAGCTCAGATTATTTCTAGAAGGGTGTACGAACAAACAAATGAGGGCAAGTTTGTTGTAGCTACATTTGAAATGAATGAGGAAACAGGGAAACCATATCTTCCTGTTTATTATGGTTCGCGTAAGTACATCGATTTTACAGACCCTAACAAGTATGCACAGAAATTTGAGGAACTTGTACGTTGGGTTTTCAACAAACCTCTGTATGTTAAGCCGAAGTTGGGACGTGTCCCAGACTATATTCTGGCAGATGACAAGAAAACATTAGGTACAACGGCTACATATAGACGAGCTATATCACTAGTTGCAGAGGGAAGATCGAATGCTGCAGGTGCTGTGAGGGATTATTTGGAAACCTTTTCTGAGAACCTTCAAGCATTCCAGTTGCCTTCGTGTAATGATCATTCAAACTACTATAAAGAATTCACTACGAGCATTAAAGAATTTGTGCCATATAGAGATGAATGGTTAGAACTCTTGAAGAATGTCTGTAGAAATGGCCTGATAGGTGATACTATTGATAGCTACATGCGTTTCTTTGAGAATATACATCTATATACCCAAACAAGAATGGGGATAAGCTATGTATATCAGGAGGAAGAGGATAACATGAAATTTATAGAGTACGAACTTATGCTATGCTTTATTGCCATGTTGGTAAAGAGCGAGAACTTTAATTTACTTGCAGATTTGTTTAGCAACACGTTTTATAATAAGCGTGGAAGTCATGAACTAGATACCACATACACATTCCGCGAGTTTGAACACCATATAGGTTCAATATACAATGAAAATCAATATGCATCCCAAAGATATTACTCATTGCAAGCAAAAATAATACATGATAGAATGGAATCTTGTTCTGAACTTTGCATGGAGGACATCTGCCAGGCGGATTTTGTTGGTTGGCTTTTTCATATCTCTAAAAGGAATAACGAGAATCGTTTTAGTCGTTGGTTCCCACATAATTTGTTGTATTCATGCAATATGAGAAGACCGTTTGAAATATTTGCTCGTGCAGAATCAGAAAAATATCTAAATCGTATAAAAGTGATTTGGGGCTTCGATACATTAAATGATTTCCAGAAACTATTTACATATATCAAAGAAAATGCAGAAAGCATTGTTCCAAGATGGGAATTTGAATCACCTAATGTGAAATTACTAATGAACATAGAAAAGTTAGGTACAAAGAAGTAATAAGGTGACATCTTATTGATTTGACTTTCAAACATGTGTAAAATCAAACAAAATTTGACTCGCGAAAATATAAACTACCAGCTGACGGGGCTTGGTATGCAGTTGAGGTATCTGAGGGATGCCTTGATGTGTACCTTTATGGAGGTTCCTGTCAGCTATTTCTTTGAGTTGAGAGGGAATATGCCGGATGCTATGGGAGATAGGATGCTGTACTTGGAGAATATGGTATCGAGGATTGATGTGGAGTTCTTCAAGGAGGCGAAGTCGCAGATATTCAATACCAATGACGGGGAGTTGACTGCGAAGTTCTGTGAGCTGGATCTGGTGGTTTGGCAGTTGGTGATGCTTGGGACTCGCTATGAAGGGGAACATTCGACTGTGGAGCATATTGTGGAAAAGGCTGGTGAACTGTTGCAGTTGGTTTACTTCCTGAAGACGGAGATGCTGCATGAGGAGTTCTTTGAGTTCAATGCGTCTGAGACAATCAAGACGAGGGCACTCTTGGAGAGGATTGTCACAGAGAGAACTGGTGAACAATCTGCGGATAAGATGTATGGCGGCTGGGCACAACTGGAAGATGAAGTTAAAGCTTGCGATGAACGAACGAAAGCGTTTGCAGATGGTGTGCAGATCCTGAATGATGGAACGTTTGAGCCGAAGAGTGCGCTGGGTCCAGAGGATGTGAAGCGGTTGTATCTGTTTCTTGGTGAACATAGAACTGTGAGAGGTCCGAAGAATGATATTGGCGTGATTGACACCACTAAGATTTCGCTGAGCCAGTTTGAATATGCCTTGTGGCATGGCTGCTTTACGGAAATCTTTGAATGTGGCTCCGTGCGCAAGGAGAAGTTCTGTTTCTTCATTACCCATTTCAGCAAGGCATACATCAAGGATTGTAACGGCTATCGCAATCGTGCGGCGAGAAGTTTGAATCTTTCCCCTTCTCAACTTAGCAAGTTCACAAAGTATGATGACTTTGCAGCAGGACTACAGCAGGTGCTGCCATTGGTGAAGTATAACAACACGTAGTTGCAGCTGTTGTGATGCGAACGAAGGTGAATCGTTCGTAGATTTTACTGGATAGAATTTGTAGCCCAACTGTTGGCCTTGACGGACTGACGGTTGGGCTTTTTGCGTTTATATCATTGCGATTTTTATGCTTCTGACTACTCCCAGGGCTCTCGGATTGCGTCTGAGAACTCTGGGAGTTTTTCGTTTCCCGAGGTTACCCTGGGTTTTGGAGGGATGCTAAAGCGTTGTGGTTCAATACGAAATGCGCTGAGGACGAGTGGATTGAACTCCCATTGGGAAATGTGATCGAGATAGTAGATTTGTCTATACCTTTGCAGCGAGATTTCCGGAAATGTGACAGCAAAACTGCCACACACTAATGCAGAAAATGTAATAACCTGAGTTCGGGATAAGAAAGTCTTTGTAAAAGTTGGTAATCTCAATAATTTTTAGTACCTTTATGATTGTGAATCAATTAATTATAAAATTAAAGAATACTATAGTTATGGAGATTACCAAGAACAAAATTACGGAAATTTTCTGTATTATCGATGATTTTTGCCAAGAATATGATAAGGAAATTGCCCGCATGTCCATTTGTGAGTCAGATGGGCGTAAGCACCGCAATCGGAAATGGACTATGAGCCGGTCGGAAATCATGACGATACTCATCTACTTTCATTTCAACACTTTCCGTAACTTCAAGCATTATTACCTTTTTTATGTCAAGGTCCACCTGCACGACCTGTTCCCCAAGCTGCTTTCATATAACCGCTTTGTTGAACTCGAGTCCA
>ULIZ01054998.1_pt1 | contig 46309 bp, 37 predicted proteins | sample 1950601 | NCBI WGS metagenome assembly ULIZ01 (sample SAMEA4835456, study PRJEB28245) | human gut metagenome | biome: gut microbiome; material: fecal sample | place: Denmark | collected 2008 | reverse complement strand
GAATAGCTAAGGTATATAAAAAGGATATAAAAGGTTATGAAGCCCAGTTTAAAGCTTTCGCAAAAGTACCCCCAATATTATAAGGGAGAAATTAGCACGCCTCTACAGCACCTTCTGAGTGGGATCAAAAAAGAATGCGAGAAAATAAAAAAAGCATTCGATTAGCCACCTTGCAATATGCGAATTGCATGCCTGCAATATGCAAATGGTTGACTGACTTATTGCATTCTCTTTTTCGTGTTTAAAGCGGCTTTTTATATATACATTTATTTTACTGTTTAAATACATGGCAGACGGCTTTTCGATTGGGGTTTCTACCAATAATATACTTCTGGCGAGCGAATGCAAAAATAGTTTTCTTAAATTTGCACCGTTAAAATGCAAAACAAGAAAATTCATACTTTCATGAAATACAAGAAAACCATTATCGCACTTGGGGCAGCCGCAGTAATCTTATTGGCTGCAGTGCTTAGCGGATTTATACTCTTCATGGGGCATCCGCTGCAGATAACTAAACCGACTTACATTTATATTGATCAAGATGATAATATCGACTCGGTATATACTAAGCTGAAAACTCAACTTAATGCTTCGTCGCTCACAGGATTCCGAATATTGGTAAAGGCTGGGAAATATGCCGACAACATACATGAGGGGGCTTACCGTTTTTCGCCCGAAACAAGCACGTGGCAGATTTATCATCACATGCAGACTGGCAACCAGACTCCCGTAAAACTGACAGTGCCAAGCGTGCGCACTATGGGGCAACTTTCTAAAACTCTCGCCCGTAAGCTGATGACTGACAGTGCTTCTATAGCCCGACTTATAACCGACAGTGCCAGTTGCGCCAAAATGGGGTTCACTACTTACACCATCCCTACTCTATTCGTGCCGAATACTTACGAGGTTTATTGGAACATAAGTGCCGACGACTTGATGAAGCGCATGAAGAAAGAGCACGACCGTTTCTGGAATGCAGAGAGAACGGGCAAGGCGGCAAGCATCGGACTGACGCCCGAAGAGGTGTACACCGTAGCTTCGATAGTGGAAGAAGAGACTGCCAATAAAGCGGAAAAGCCGATGGTGGCTGGTCTGTACATTAACCGTCTGCACGCGGGAATGATGCTTCAGGCAGACCCTACCGTGAAGTTCGCTCTGCAGGAGTTCGGTTTAAGACGCATCCTGCACAAGCATCTCGAAGCGGATAATCCTTATAATACATATAAGCATCAGGGCTTGCCTCCCGGACCTATACGCATCGCTTCGATAGACGGAATAGATGCCGTGCTCAACTATACGCATCATGACTTTCTGTATATGTGCGCCAAAGAGGATTTTTCGGGCACGCATAATTTTGCAGTAACGTGGAACGAGCATCTGGCTAACGCGCGCCGCTATCAGAGGGCATTAAACCAACGTAACATTAAATAATACTTAGCAGAAAATCATAATGAATACAGACATCTTATCATCGCTCTATAAACAATATACCGGACAGGAACCGCAGAGCATAGACGCACTGCCGGGAGCCGGGTCGAACAGACGTTATTATCGACTTAACGGAGTGCAGCGACTCATCGGGGTGTGCGGCACTTCGGTTGAGGAGAACAAGGCGTTTGTCTATATGGCACAGCATTTCTCAGAAAAGGGACTGCCGGTGCCGCAGGTGTATGCCGTGGCAGACGATTGCTCCGCTTATCTGCAAGAAGACCTTGGCAACAGTCTGCTGTTTGACTGCATAGCCAACGGACGAAAAAACGGTGACTTCTCTACTGAAGAAATATCCATGCTGAAAACGGTAATCCGCCTCTTGCCTCGTCTGCAGTTTGAAGGCGACCGTGAGATGGATTACAGCGTATGCTATCCGCAGCCTGAGTTTAACCGACGCAGCATATTGTGGGACTTGAACTACTTTAAATATTGCTTCTTGAAAGCTACCGGAACCGACTTCCAAGAGAATCTTCTGGAAGACGACTTTGAACGAATGGCGGATGTTCTGTTACAGGCGCATCCCATAGCATTTATGTATCGCGACTTCCAGAGCCGCAACGTAATGATAGCCGACGGAAAGCCTTGCTTCATCGATTTTCAGGGCGGACGAAGAGGTCCTTGCTACTACGATGTAGCCTCTTTCTTGTGGCAGGCCAAAGCCAACTATCCGCAGGCACTACGCCAAGAGTTGGCTGCCGAGTATCTTGAAGCCTTGCAGCCGTATGCCAGTATCGATAAAGAGGAGTTCTTCAGTACCCTGCGTCAGTTCGTACTATTCCGCACTCTGCAAGTGCTTGGTGCTTACGGTTTCAGAGGGTATTTTGAAAAGAAACCTCACTTCTTGCAAAGCATTCCTTTCGCCATAGAAAACCTGCGCGTACTATTGGCAGAAGGTGGTTTCGAAGCCTATCCGTACTTATGCGAGGTACTTACCCGCATGACTGAGCAACCGCAATTCGCCTATGAGCACAACAAGAGCAAGCTAACGGTACGGGTGATGAGTTTCTCGTACAAGAAAGGACTGCCCGACGACCCTTCGGGCAACGGGGGCGGATACGTGTTCGACTGCCGTGCGGTGCATAACCCGGGACGCTACGAACAATACAAGAAAATTACCGGACGCGATGAACCCGTTATACGCTTTCTGGAAGAAGACGGCGAAATTACAGAATTCCTGACTCATATAGATGCACTTGTTGATGCGCACGTAAAACGTTTCCTTGAGCGTGGATTCACACATCTGAGCGTAGCGTTCGGTTGCACTGGCGGACAGCATCGCTCGGTTTACTCGGCAGAGCATGTGGCGCACCACCTCAACGAGAAATTCGGCATACGCATAGAGCTGATACACCGCGAACAGAACATAACAGAAATATTGCCTTATCATTTATAGAAATATATGAGAGCCATGATATTTGCAGCTGGACTAGGCACACGCCTGCGTCCGCTAACAGACCATACCCCGAAGGCACTGATAAAAGTTGCCGGAAAGCCCATGTTGGAGCACGTTATCTTACGACTGAAAGCCGCCGGATTTGATGATATAGTAATCAATATTCATCATCTTGGCGAACAGATTATAGACTTTCTGCGCGATAATGATAACTTCGGAATCAATATTCGCATAAGCGATGAGCGCGACTTTCTGCTCGATACAGGCGGAGGTATAAAGAAGGCAGAGCCGCTATTCGATGGTAGCGACGAGCCTATACTTATACATAACGCAGACATCCTTTCTGATATAGACTTGAAGGCGTTGTATCAATATCACACTCAGAGCGGAAACGACGCTACGCTGCTAGTAAGCCACCGCAAGACGGTGAGATACTTGCTATTCGATAAATCTACCCTCCGCTTGAAAGGTTGGATAAATAAGGATACATTGCAAACCAAGCCCGAAGGATTTGTTTATCGTCCCGACTGCGATGCAGATAAGTATGAAGAGTTAGCCTTTAGCGGCATTCATGTTATATCTCCTTCTTTATTCGGATATATGGATAGCCGCTGGACGGGTAAGTTCTCTATTATGGATTTTTATTTGCAGACTTGCGCTGAAGCCGCTATCGGTGGTATGCCGGTGCAGAATCTGCATTTAATCGATATCGGTAAGCCGGAAACTCTCTGCCAAGCGGAGGAGTTCTTAAAAACGAATCATTTATGGTAAAATAAAATATCGGCCTACATGGATAGTTTACAGCTTTCCTTGTAGGCCGACTTATTAAAACAGGTTGAGTTTCTTCTTCCTTACTTCATCTAGTGGAGTGGTCTTTATTTGCTTTGCACGGTTCTGCTCACGAAGTGTCTGATATTCATTCTCCAGTTCTTCGGCAAAAGCAGTGCGAAGATCGGGGTTCATCAATCGGGCGGCAACGGGGGCGTTGAGTGAAGCGTCTTTCATATACACCACCGGAGCATGGTATACCGGAGCTATTTTTAACGCGGTATGCAGCTTTGAGGTAGTGGCTCCACCTATTATTACCGGAATGTCTAATCCGGCACGCTCCATTTCTGTTACCACATGTACCATTTCTTCTAATGATGGGGTAATCAAACCGCTTAGTCCCACTACATCTACCTTCTCACGGATAGCCGTTTCTATAATCTTCCCGGCCGGAACCATTACGCCTAAGTCGATGATTTCGTAATTATTGCATGCCATCACTACCGCCACGATGTTCTTTCCTATGTCGTGCACATCGCCTTTAACCGTGGCAAGCAATACTTTTCCGGCACTGCGGGCACCGTCTTTCTTTTCTGCCTCTATATAAGGTTGAAGCACCGCCACGGCTTTCTTCATGGTGCGGGCTGTCTTTACCACCTGCGGCAAGAACATCTTTCCTGCCCCGAATAAGTCGCCCACATGATTCATGCCTGCCATAAGCGGACCTTCTATAATACTCACGGCATTGGGGTATTTGCTTAGAGCCTCGTGCAAGTCATCGTCCAGATAATCGCCTATGCCTTTTACCAACGCATATTGAAGTCGTTCTTCTACGGTAGTTCCCTCTCGCCACGTAAGGTGACTTGTCGATGCGGCTCCAGTAGCGGCACCTTCCTTTTCGGCTTTCAGTCGCTCGGCTGTTTCTATCAACCGTTCAGCTGCATCGGGGCGGCGATTAAGCACCACGTCTTCTATACGCTCCAATACATCGGCAGGAATATCTGTATAAAGCACCGACGCACCGGGGTTTACAATACCCATATCCATGCCTTGACGGATGGCGTGATACAGAAAGACCGCGTGCATAGCCTCACGGATATAGTTGTTTCCACGGAAAGAGAACGAAAGGTTGCTCACACCTCCGCTTACATGCGCTCCAGGCAGATTCTTACGTATCCATCCGGCAGCCTGAATAAAGTCGACAGCATAGTTGTTGTGCTCCTCTATACCGGTAGCCACAGCCAGCACGTTTGGGTCGAATATTATATCTTGCGGACGGAAATGTACCACTTCGGTAAGGATACGATAAGCACGACTGCACACCTCCACCTTACGGGCGTATGTATCTGCCTGACCTTTCTCATCGAATGCCATGACTACTACAGCCGCTCCGTAAGCCTTCACCTCGCGTGCATGACTGATGAATTTCTCTTCTCCCTCTTTCAGCGAAATGGAGTTTACGATACATTTACCCTGCACACACTTCAAACCAGCCAATATCACTTCCCATTTTGAAGAGTCTATCATGATGGGTACACGCGATATTTCGGGTTCCGACATTACCAGATTCAAGAACGTAGTCATCTCGGCGGCAGCGTCAAGCAGTCCGTCATCCATATTAACGTCTATCACCAGCGCACCGTCTTCTACCTGTTTACGGGCTATACCCAAGGCTTCTTCGTACTTCTTCTCGTTTATCAGGCGGAGGAACTTACGAGATCCGGCAACGTTGCAACGCTCGCCCACATTTACGAACTTTATTTCCGGAGTAAGTTCCAACAGCTCAAGACCGGAGAGCCACAGATACTCCGACGGCGAAGCCGGCACATGCGGTTGTTTTCCGCGGATTATATCTTGATATTTTGCTATATATTCTTCGGTAGTACCGCAACATCCACCTATTATGTTTACTAACCCTTCGGCTATGTACTCGCCTACTTCCTCCGCCATTTCTTCTGGAGTCTGGTCGTATTGTCCTAAGCTGTTGGGAAGTCCGGCATTTGGATAAGCACTAATGTAGCACGGCGCACGCTGTGCCAGCACCTCTAAATAAGGCTTAAGCTGACGCGCTCCGAAAGAGCAGTTAAGACCTACGGAGAATATATCATCTGCCATTACTGAAGCGAGGAATGCCTCCAAGGTCTGACCGGATAATGTACGTCCTGATACATCAGCCACCGTAGCACTAAGCATAATAGGTACCTTGCGACCCGCCTTTTCCATGCATTCGCGGGCTGCCATAATAGCCGCCTTGGCGTTAAGCGTATCAAAGATGGTTTCTATCAAAATAGCGTCTACACCACCGTAGAGCAACGCTTCCATCTGTTCGCTGTACGACTGCTTCAGTTCGTCGAAGGTCAGGGCACGAAAAGCGGGGTTGTTTACATCCGGACTCATAGAACACGTCTTGTTGGTTGGTCCCACCGAACCGGCTACAAAACGAGGTTTATCCGGATTAATAGCCGTAAATTCATCGGCTACCTTACGGGCTATCTGCACCGCCTTCTCGTTTATTTCGCGGCAATAAGGCTGAAAATGATAATCTGCCATAGACACAGTAGTGGCGTTGAACGTATTAGTCTCAATGATATCGGCACCTGCAGTAAGATACTTGCGGTGGATATCCTCTATCACATCAGGGCGAGTAAGGCAAAGCATATCATTATTGCCTTTAAGCTGTCCCTTCCAGTCCTTAAAACGCTCGCCGCGAAAATCGGCTTCCGTAAGGTTATATCGTTGTATCATAGTACCCATAGCGCCATCCAGCACCAGGATACGTTCTTTAATAATCTGTTGTATTGTCTTTGTTTGCATATTTCTCTCTAATCGGTCATCAACGTTTAAACATACGGTCCATCATGCGCTTATCCTCTTTCTCTTTCATGGTTTGGCGCTTATCGTATTGTTTCTTACCTTTGGCCAAGGCTATCACAACTTTGGCTAAGCCTTTTTCGTTGATGAACATACGGGTGGGCACTATAGTAAAGCCCGGCTCGTCGGCAGTGCGCTCTAACTTTCTAAGTTCTTTCTTAGTGAGCAGCAACTTACGGTCGCGACGTGCCACATGATTATTATACGAACCGTAGAAATACTCCGAAATGTGCATATTCTTCACCCACAACTCGCCTTTTATGAAGATACAGAACGTATCTACCAAGCTGGCTTTTCCCTGACGTATTGACTTTATCTCTGTACCGGTAAGCACGATGCCTGCTGTATAGGTATCAATAAACTCATAGTCGAACGAAGCCCGCTTATTCTTGATATTGATATTATTATTCGTACTTGCTTTCATTTCTTAATTCTTATTAGTGTAGATAAAAGAGTTTTCAGTTAAACAATACCGAAAACTCATTGAATAAAAATTCTATCAGTGTCGGACATGCCAAAATGGCTATAGTAGAAACAATAGCAAAGCTGGTCTGCTTTTCCTCGCTGATATGAAGCCATCGGCGTGTTCCTTCAAAAGCCACCACGATGGTGTAAATCTGCAAAATCAAATGAAGCACCTTGATAGAGAACAATCCGCTGATGATATCGAGCACGAACATTACTACCATGCTGAATCCTACAAATACCTGCATCTGCTCAAGGCTGATTAACGCCTTAGTCCAACGGCTGTTTATCTTATCGAGCAAATAGGATGCCAGGAAAAATCCTCCAAACAATGACACTGCTACAGCACAACAACGCGTCATAGCAAGCTGAAATACCAATGCAGATGTATCGTGACCTATCAATGTACCTAAGAACTCAGACAATCCACATAACCCGATGAGCGGATAAACAAATTTGGAAACCACTGTTCTACCCTCTTTCCGTTCTATGATTTCATCCCAAGCTTTTCCGGGAGTAGAAATCAATGAAACCACACGCTGAAATAATTCTTTATAATTCAAAATAAAACCCTTTCTTTACAATTCTCTCTATAAAAATGCAAAAATACAAAAAACTGAATAAGAGCCATGTGCAAGAGTTCTATTTTTTATCGTCGAGCCATACAGAATGCTTTTACTTTTTCATTTTCGGGATACAAAAGAACTGAAGCCTCATCGTATTGGCAACAGCCAACAACGTAACGCCTACATCAGCGAACACGGCCGCCCATAGATTGGCAAATCCAAGCAATCCAAGCAACATAATCAGTACTTTAACACCTAAGGCGAATACTATATTCTGACGCACTATGCTTTTTGTAGCTCTACCAATCTCTATCGCAACCGCTACTTTCGAAGGTTGGTCGGTCTGTATAACTACATCGGCTGTCTCTATAGCCACGTCGCTACCAAGTCCGCCCATAGCTATACCTACATCGCTAAGTGCCAAGACTGGAGCGTCGTTCATTCCGTCGCCTACGAAAGCTACTCGGCACGCCGCATTTTTCCGCAAGGCTTCTATATGTTCCAGTTTACCGCCCGGCAGTAACCCTCCGTAAGCTTGTGTAATACCTATTTCATGAGCTGTATGCTGAACGATGGCCTGTTTATCGCCCGACAGCATTTCAATATCGGAAATACCTAATCTTTTGAGATGGTCTATCGCTTCACGGGCATCGTCTTTAAGCGTATCCGAGAGTACAAGATAGCCTGCGTATCTATTATCTATGGCACAGGCCACGATGGTATTAACCTCTGCGTCAACTTCCTCTGGACAGTCTATGCCGAAATGACGGAGCAACCGCGCATTTCCAGCCATCACTTGCTTTCCACGGTATTCTGCCGTCAGTCCCATACCGGCTATTTCTTTAATATTCTCGGCTTTCACACCATTGAAGCCTTTTTCTTCGGCATATCTCACTACCGCTTTCGCTATGGGATGCGTGCTTCCGCTCTCTACAGCCGCTACACACTCTACCATAAGGCGACTGGCTTCTGCCGATGAATCGGATGTAACGCATCGGGTTACGTCGAACGTTCCTTTTGTCAGCGTTCCGGTTTTATCGAACACTATCGTATTTAGATGAGTCACGGCATCCAGATAGTTGCCGCCCTTAAACAGTATGCCACGACGCGACGCTGCACCTATCCCGCTGAAATAACCCAACGGTATGCTGATAACTAAAGCACAAGGACAAGACACTACCAAAAATATAAGTGATTTATAAAGCCAGTCGGCATATACGAACTGAAAAGATGAATCAAAAAACGAATAAACGAACGGCAAAGCCTGTATCAATACGGCAAGAGCCACGACAACGGGCGTATAGACCCTCGCGAAGCGACGGATAAACAATTCGGTAGGAGCCTTACGTTCTGAAGCATTCTGCACCATATCTATAATGCGCGACAATGCACTCTCACTAAAAGGACGAAGCACGGTTATCGTTATTTCGGCGTCGCAAACTATCATGCCCGACAATACTTCCTCTCCCCTCTTTATGTTGCGTGGAACGCTCTCTCCCGTAAGTGCGGAAGTATTAAACGAAGCCCGCTCGGTTTGCAGCGTTCCGTCCAGCGGCACACGCTCGCCAGGCTTTACACATACCGTCTCGCCCACCTTAACGTCCTGTGGACTTACGGTTTCGGTCTGCCCGTTTCTTATCACTTCGGCTGTCTCAGGTTTTAGACTGAGCAAAGCGTTTATATTTCCTTTAGCTTTAGCCACAGCCCTATCTTGCCAGAACTCGCCGATGCAATAAAGCAGCATAACAGATACTCCTTCGGGATACTCGCCGATGGCGAAGGCACCTATCGTTGCTATGCTCATCAGCAAAAACTCGCTGAAGAAATCTTTATGGCAGATGCTTTCTATCGCCTCTTTCATAACAGGCACTCCTACCGGCAGATAAGCAACGACGTACCACAACAGCCTTATAGTTTCGTTTTGCAATAAGGCAGCATGTGCAGTCTGCATAATCAGTCCGGCTATCAGCAATACGGCTGAGACTATCATTCCAAAACATTCTTTAAACTGAGACTCGTGATTCTCAGACTCGCCACAACATTTGCTATGATCATGACAACAACAATTTTTATGCTTATTCATTTCTATTCTTATTATTTTTTACGGGAGCAAAGATAAACTATTCAGTTCGCAACTTGGTTGCAAGTTGTAGGGAATGTGTATCTTTGCAGAAAAATATTGCGAGAATACCTAATTATATGTATACAGTAATCAAACGACTTGAGATATCAGCCGCTCATAGGCTAGAACTTTCTTACGAAAGCAAATGCACGCATCTGCACGGACACAACTGGATTATCACCGTACACTGCCGTTCTAAAGAGCTGAACGCCGACGGTATGGTAACCGACTTCAGCCACATAAAACGTATGGTAAAAGACAAACTCGACCATACCACGCTGAATGAAGTACTGCCATTTAACCCTACCGCAGAGAACATAGCATACTGGATATGTCAGCAAGTACCCAATTGCTTTAAAGTAGAAGTGCAAGAATCGGAAGGAAATATAGCCGTATATGAAAAAGATTAATGAAATATTCTACAGCTTGCAAGGCGAAGGATTCCACACCGGAACTCCGGCTCTTTTCATCCGCTTTTCGGGCTGCAACCTGAAGTGCGACTTCTGCGACACACGCCACGAAGACGGTAAATTGATGAGCGACGAAGAAATAGTGGAACAGGCAGCTCAATGCCCCGCCCGGATGGTGATACTTACCGGAGGAGAGCCATCGCTGTTTGTAGACGATGCCTTGGTAGAGAAACTTCACGGCATAGGCAAATATGTGTGTATAGAAACTAACGGCACGCACCCCGTGCCACAGTCTATCGACTGGATAACATGCTCGCCTAAAGGAGCGCCCATAGCGCTGACACGCATAGACGAAATTAAAGTTGTATTCACCGGAGATAATGACGTAGAGCAATACGCCAAAATCCCCGCCAAAGTACACTGCCTGCAGCCATGCTCTTGCAAGAACACCGCAGAAGTGGTAAACTATATACAAGAGCACCCGCACTGGCGACTGAGCTTGCAAACCCACAAATGGATAGGAATTTTATAACCCGATAACAACCGATAAGATATCATGATTTCAGTAGATGGACTTACCGTCGAATTTGGCGGAACCACCTTATTCAGTGACATTAGTTTTCAGATAAACGAAAAAGACCGCATCGCCCTGATGGGTAAGAACGGTGCCGGAAAATCTACACTGCTAAAGATATTGGCAGGTGTACGCCCGCCTACACGCGGAAAAGTTACAGCGCCGAAAGACTGCGTAGTGGCTTATCTGCCACAGCACCTCATGACGGAAGACGGACGTACCGTGTTTGAAGAAGCGTCTATGGCTTTTGCGCATCTACACGAAATGGAGGCAGAGATAGAACGAATGAATGCGGAACTGGCTACACGTACCGATTATGAGAGCGATGACTATATGGCTCTTATAGAAAAAGTGGCTACTATGAGCGAGAAATTCTACGCCATAGACATGACTCACTTTGAAGAAGACGTAGAAAAGGCTTTGCTTGGTTTGGGATTTGAGCGCAGCGATTTCTCTCGCCCCACCAGTGATTTCAGCGGTGGATGGAGAATGCGTATCGAGCTTGCCAAACTGTTGCTGCAAAACCCCGACGTGCTGCTGCTTGACGAACCTACCAATCACCTTGACATAGAGTCTATTCAATGGCTTGAAGACTTCCTTATAAACAGCGCCAAGGCGGTAGTGCTAATCAGTCACGACCGTAAGTTTGTGGACAACATCACCACACGAACTATTGAAGTTACTATGGGTCGAATCTACGATTATAAGGTTAACTACTCTCAATACCTCGTATTGCGCCAAGAACGCCGCGAGCAACAGATGAAGCAATACGAAGAACAGCAGAAGATGATTCAGGAAACCAAAGACTTCATAGAACGTTTCAAAGGCACATACAGCAAGACGCTGCAAGTACAGAGCCGTGTAAAGATGCTCGAAAAATTGGAACTAATAGAAGTGGATGAAGAAGATACTTCTGCACTGCGTCTTAAATTCCCGCCTTCGCCACGTAGCGGAAGCTATCCGGTTATCATGGAAGGTGTAGGTAAAGCTTACGGACCGCATACGGTATTCAAGAATGCTAACCTCACCATAGAGAGAGGCGACAAGGTGGCTTTTGTGGGAAGAAACGGTGAAGGTAAGTCTACACTGGTGAAATGTATAATGCAAGAGATAGAGCACGAAGGTACTCTTACCTTAGGCCACAACGTGCAGATAGGTTACTTTGCACAGAACCAGGCTTCGCTGCTCGATGAGAACTTGACTGTATTCCAGACCATAGACGATGTGGCTAAAGGCGAAATCCGCAACAAGATACGCGACTTGCTGGGTGCCTTCATGTTTGGAGGTCCCGAAGAATCAATGAAAAAGGTTAAGGTATTGTCGGGAGGAGAGCGTACGCGTCTTGCCATGATTAAGTTGCTGCTGGAACCGGTGAACTTGCTTATCTTGGACGAGCCGACAAACCATCTGGACATGAAGACCAAGGATATTCTGAAGCAAGCTCTTATGGATTTCGACGGAACACTGATAGTGGTATCGCACGACCGTGACTTCCTTGACGGCTTAGTTACCAAGGTTTATGAGTTTGGACACCAGCGAGTAAAAGAACACCTGTGTGGCATCTACGAATTCCTCGAAACAAAAAGAATGGAAAATCTTCAGGAGTTGGAGAAGAAGCAGAATTAAAATAAAATTATTTGGCAAAAGCCTTATAATATCAAAAAACGGACTGAAAGCTATATGGCATTCAGTCCGTTTTTTGATTTAGTAAAATATAGCAAACAGAAAAACGTATGAGCACTAAACGAAATGAAAAAGAAAGGCACACCATTACGATAATTTGAACCGTAACATCAAGGATATTCAATATAATTTTCTAAATTTGCCACAACACATCAAGTTCTGAGACTGGTGTCTCTTCTCTTTTCCAGCTTCTTCCTGCCACGGTTTTTAGGATACGAGGTCGTTCATCCACCGTTGGGCAGTCCACAGGCTTGACTTTCCCACGCTACGTGGGTAGGGCTCATACTTCAATAAATTCTGTAAATTTTAATAATGGAATAACTTTCACTGTATGAAATGAAAGTTGGTTAAAAAGCTTATGGGCCTTTAGCATTTCAATTGCTGCATCAGCCGTAACAACACTTTGCTCATAAAGTCGGATTGTTGCATATAGCTGGTCATTGGCAACGGGACCCATTATTAAATCATAGCTGTTTTTTCCTTTCCCTCTACGACTGTTAACGACAAATTCCAGCCACTCTTTTGTAGCACCCTCAAACCGAAGGGCTGAAAACTCTCTATCAAGAATATTATCGGGGACTTCATAAACTGAAACGACAGCTTTTTTACCATGTTCCCGATTCCTTTTGAGTATTGCCCACTTCTTAGCCTGTTCAAAATTAGTTGTCGTATAGAATCCTTTTCCAAAGTCTGTAGCTTTACGCCCTTTCTGTATATTAGGACATTTGACGGTAACTGTTGAGCCGTGATATAGTTTCATGCCTTTTTATTGATATAAGTTATTATAGTATCTAATATATACTCTGTATCTTGTGTGTGCAGCATTTCAAAATTTTCATATAGAAATTCAAAAACGCCATGATTGGAAAACAGCAAAAGAGTTTCTTTAGCACTTATATTTTTAGTTTCCCTATAATTTTCAGCACAAAACATTTGAAAAAGCAATATCTTTGGATTGTCCTTTTGTACTTTCTTCTGTTCTGTTTTCTCTTTTTCTAATGCTTCATAAAGTGATAATGTACTTGAATACCACAGTTTTGTATTCTCGTCCAATAATGCCTTGTACAAATTGGAAGAATATATATAGTATAACGCATCTTCTAAAGGGAGCCTTTTTCTTTTCATGACTGTATCAACCAATTCTCTCATAACAAATGGGAGCATAGCCGAACCAAGTTCATTTTGATATGTTTGATTAGTTTCCATAACTATTTATTTTCTAATTTTATATAGCTATATTGCTGATGTATTTAGCAAATATAGAGAAAAAACAATTATCATAGACCTATTGTATTGATTAGTTTGCAAATAGTTTTTTTTGTATTTCTTTAGATTTTTAATTTGTGTGAGCTACCCACTCACCTGTTATTACACATGTTTTGCGAGAAAGCCAAATTCTTTAGGAATAGGAATACGTTAAATTTATTAACTATGTTTCATGTCAAGCATACACTATGTTAAATTATGTTGTTTTTAATTGTTCCATATAGTTTTATTAGATGTTTTTTATTTTATTCAGATAAACATTTAAAATCTTTATATTATGAAAGCAAACAAAATTATTCTTCTTGGTTTATTATCTCTCACTTTACTTTTTTCATCTTGCGACAAAGATGAAGTTGTTGAATCCCCCATTACTACCGCAGAGGTTGTTATTGGCGCAATAAATAAATTCAAACCTACTACAATAATAGTAACTGAAGGAGAGCACGAATATGAATATAATAATTATACAATAAAAGACGAATATTGGCTATATATAGAAGAAGAAGATATAATAGATTCACAGACTACCCCCATTATTACATATAGAGCATGGGATCTTAATAAGGTATACAAATATATTTTCTATAGCAGCAGAAATTGTTTAAAACTAACACTTAAATAATATTAAACTTTAATATCCTATAGACTATGTGAACTACCCACGCCTAAGGACATGAGCTTCTTAGACTGATGTCCCCTCTCTTTTCCTACTTCTTCCAGCCACGTTTTTTAGGATACGAGGTCGTTCATCCACCGTTGGGCAGTCCACAGGCTTGACTTTCCCACGCTACGTGGGTAGGGCTTTCAAGCCAAATTCTTTGATGTTGTGAGCAACGTTGAAGCCCCAGTCATGATGCGTACCGCACTACTGACAAGTCCAACTGCGTTCACCCAGTCTTAATCCTTTGTAGAGATATTCAGTAAATGTCCCTATATTGTAATTTACAGACATTATTTTTAAATTTGCTTATTAGATTCATATAGCCTTATCTCACTTAGAATATATGATTTCTATAAAATTCAATTCAACTAATCAATGATAAAAAATGAAAGAGTTACAAAAACAAATAATCCATATAGTAACGGAACGCCTTAATAATTATGGATTCATCAAACGTAGTGGAGATTTTTTTGTTAGAGAAAAAGATGATAATGTATTACAACAGATTGAATTTCAGACCCGTTATTATCATCCAATAAAATCAATAATACCATACGTTGGAGTTTTATATAAAGATGAATTTAATTTACTGAGAAAGTATTTTGATTTTCATTGGCCTTTCCCCAATTATAAATATTCGACTTATTCAAATGCATTAATGAATATGATGGATAGAATAGATTGGGAATTTGCTAAAGGAGATGACATTACCCCCATATTAAACAATATGATAGAATCCATTATGGAAATAGGAATATCATATATAGACTATATTTCTGATAGAAAAAATCTTATTTCAGAAATGGAAAATAGAAAAATTGGGAAATCAACATCTCTTAAAGCATTGCCGATTGCATATTATTTGGAAGGGCGAAAAGACCTCGCTTTATGGAGATTGAATTATTATATTCAAGATTTTGAGACTTATTTATCCGCTTGCATTATAGAGGATGAAAACTCCCATTTTACCCGTGGAACAAGAAACGAATTAAAAGATTATCTGGAATTTGCAGAAAAATTGAAAAAGGTGATGGAAACTGAGTCCAGATAAATCTAAAATCATCTTTATTTAATAAGCCATTTCGATACCTTACGATTAAGGTGTTGGAATGGCTTTTTTGTAGAGATAGTTAAGATGATCGATTTGAAACATCGCAATGTTTTTTTTAACTCATCGCAATGTTTAGTTTGAATCATTGCAATGTTTAGTTTCTATTATTACAACAGAAAAATCGGTCTCGGAAGCCTTCTGGAAGGGTTTTAAATAGAAGCATAAAAAAGCCGACTAAATAGAGATTACTATTTAGCCGGCCAACATATTATTACCATTAGTTTTTATCTTTATCCTGCCATGAGCAGTATCAACAACTGAGCAGTCAAGATACGCAAGAACATGGTAAGAGGATATACTGTAGAATAACCTACTGCAGGAGCATCGTTACCTGCTGTTTGGTTTGAATAAGCCAATGCAGGGGGGTCAGTATTACTACCGGCAATAAGACCCATCAAAGTGAAATAGTTCACCGGATTACGCATTCGGGCTATGATACCGATTATGAGAATTGGAATAATCGTCATCAAGAAACCTACACCTACATAAAGCAATCCGTCGCCTTCTACTACCGTCTGCCAGAAATTACCTCCGGCCTTGATACCTACGCTGGCAAGGAACAATACCAAACCAACTTCTCGAAGCATCAAGTTAGCACTCATGGTAGTATACGTGACAAGCTTAACCTTATGTCCGAAACGTCCAATCAAAATAGCGATAATCAGCGGACCACCTGCCAAACCAAGCTTCACCGGAGTCGGCATTCCAGGAATAGCGATAGGAAGACTTCCGAAAAGGATACCCACGAAGATACCGATAAAGATAGTCAAGATATTAGGATGGTCAAGACGCTTCAACTGGTTACCCAGCAATTCTGCCACACGCTCAATAGCATCAAGCGGACCAACAACAGTTACACGGTCGCCCACCTGCAGTGCTAACTGACGAGCTGCGAACAAGTCCATACCCGAACGGTTGATACGTGTCACGTTCACGCCATACATACTGCTGAAGTGAAGTTCACCAAGAGTCTTACCGTTGATTGACGGCTGAGTTACCAAGATTCTACGAGAAACCATCGGCTTATCGTGTCTACCTTCGTTATCCCAGTCGATATCGTCTACTATCGGACCGATAAATGTTTCGATAGCTTCAGAGTCGTCTACCGCACAAACGATATTCAATCCGTCGCCCATGCGCAATACAGTTTCAGTGTTTGGAATAAACACGTGGCCGTCTTGCAGAATACGAGAGCAAACAAAGTCACGCCCCAAGAACTTCTGTACATTACCCAGTTTCTTACCGCTCAAAGCTTCATTCTGAACCTTAATAGTAATGTTATAAGGTTTAAGATGAGGATTCGCTTCTTCGTTCTGACGAATATCTTCTTGTTCCTTCTCTAAATCTACACGGCAGATGTAGCGAAGTAAGATAAGCGAAAGGATAATACCCATAACACCGAGCGGATATGCACACGCATAACCCATAGCAATTTCCGGTCCTGAGTAGCTCAACTGCTGCAAAGCTTCGTTAGCGGCACCAAGTCCAGGAGTGTTAGTCACAGCTCCGCAGAGGATACCAACTATCATAGGCATTTCTATTCTACCCTGCAGGATAAAATAAATACCCAAAGCCACAGCAATGTTCAACGCAACAATGCCCATTGCTAATAAATTCAACCGAATACCTCCCTTTTTAAAAGAAGAGAAGAAAGACGGTCCTACCTGTAATCCGATGCAGAACACAAATAAAATAAGTCCGAAATCTTGAATGAAAGAAAGAATGGAGGTGTTGCCAGTAAAGCCGCAATGTCCTGCCAAAATTCCGACAAACAGAACGAACGTAACCCCCAGCGAGATGCCGAACACCTTGATCTTACCCAAGAGTACTCCGATAGAAATCACAAATGCGTAGAGAGCTACGATATGTGCGATGGAGTTAGGATTAGTCAATAAATCTTGTAGCCAATTCATAATATTACATTTATTTTTGCGCAAATGTATGAAATAAAACGGTTTCTTCAAACTTTTATTAATAAAAAGCCCATAACTATATAATGTAAAATATAAAAATTAAAGAAATTCAGCCACAAGACAAATGACACATTGCAATACGAAAAACTATGAAAAGCAACAGAAAAAACAAAAAAATGTGGTGCCGTCATATAAAAATTATACCTTTATGCCACTTTAAAAAGAAACTCAAAAAAAACATACAATAACAATGATTTCATTTGAAAGCGACTACAACAATGGCACCGTGCCGCAGATTATAGAACGGCTAGCGGAAGCGAACAATCAGAAGACTTCAGGATACGGTTTCGATGCGTTTACCGAAGAAGCCAAAACAAAAATAAAAAAAGCGGTGGGCATGGATAATGCCGAAGTCTTTTTATTGGTAGGCGGAACGCAGACCAACACTACCGTAATAGACTCCGTATTAAAAGGATGCGAAGGCGTAATAACCGTAGAAACAGGGCACATCGCCGTTCATGAATCGGGAGCGGTAGAGGCTTTCGGGCATAAGGTAATCACTCTGCCTGGCATAGACAGCAAGTTGAAAGCCGAAACTCTTGAGGCTTATATGGAAACCTTCTTAGGTGATGAGACTCATCCGCACATGGTACAGCCGGGAATGGTATATATCTCTACGCCTACAGAACTAGGTATGCTATACACTAAAGAGGAATTGACGAAGCTATACGCTACTTGCCAAAAATATCACCTTATATTATATATAGACGGAGCACGATTGGGATATGGACTGATGTCGAAATCGTGCGAGTACGACTTGCCGTTCCTTGCCCGTCACTGCGATGTGTTCTATATAGGCGGAACAAAAGTGGGTGCCATGTTTGGCGAGGCAGTAGTATTCACCAACATGAAGGCTCCGAAGTATTTCTTCACCGATGTGAAACGCCACGGAGCGCTGTTGGCAAAAGGCAGAATGCTCGGAATTCAGTTCGCTACCCTCTTTACGGACAATCTTTATTTCCGCATAGCCGGTCATGCCATAGATATGGCAGAGCAACTGAAGGCTATATTCGCCGATTATAATATTCCGATGGCGGTAGACTCTCCTACAAATCAGCAGTTCGTCGTCTTTACACCAGAACAATACAAGGCGCTAAGTGAGAAAGTAGTCTTCGAAGTCTGGGAACGAAAAAGCGAAAGCGAAATAGTCTGCCGGTTCGTAACCAGTTGGGCTACCACGCAAGAAGATATAGACGGACTGGAGCAAGCGTTAAAAAGTTCTTTCAAATCATAACCAATTCGGCTCATACAATAACGATATTTACGAATAAGTATACAGAAAACGTCGTTTTACTATAAAAAAGTAAAACATTTGCCTGTATACACTTGCTTTTTAAAAGCAAAACGCATATTTTCGCAGCAAATCAATTTTAAAAATCATTTTACGACATGAATTATACATACCTTTCGGCCGAAGAAGCAGCGGCCATTATCCAAAACGACCATACGGTAGGAATAGGTGGGTTTTCTTCGGTCGGTACACCCAAAGCGGTACCGCAGGCATTGGCTCATCGCGCGGAAGAACTCCACGCTCAAGGCAAAGCGTTTAAAGTGGGACTTATTACTGGTGGAGCTACCGGAAATCAGGTGGACAGCGCATTGGCAACCGCACATGCCGTAAAATTCCGTACTCCGTTCCAGTCGAACAAGGACATGCGTAACGCCATCAATAATCATGATGTGCAATACTACGACTTGCACTTGTCGCACATCGGACAGGATGTGAGATACGGATTCTTGGGAAAGATAGACGTAGCCATCGTAGAAGCATCAGAAATAACTCCCGAAGGAGAAGTTATTCTCAGCACTTCAGTGGGTATATCTCCTACATTGATGCAAGTAGCTGATAAAGTGATTATCGAGTTGAACGAAGCGCACGCCGGAAAGCTTACCGGAATGCACGATATATACATCCCGGCCACACCGCCTTATCGCCGCGAGATTCCTATATACAAGGTGAACGACCGCGCCGGAAGCATCGGGGTTAAAATCGACTCGAAGAAATTGGCAGGTATAGTACGCACCAACGATCGCGACCATATAGCAGCATTTACTCCGCTGAACGATACAACCCGACAGATTGGAGAAAACGTAGCCGAATTCTTGAGCCACGAATATAGAAGAGGAGCTATTCCGAAAGAATTCTTGCCTGTACAGTCGGGAGTTGGAAACATTGCCAATGCTGTACTTGGCGCTATGGGAGACGACCGCAACCTGCCGGCATTCTCCATGTATACAGAAGTTATTCAGAACTCAGTTATCGACTTGATGCTTAAAGACCGCATCAGCTTTGTAACCGGTAGTTCGTTTACTTTATCCGAAGACCATCTGGACGAGTTGTACGCCCACATCGACAATTTGAGAGCGCGTGTATTGCTACGTCCGCAGGAAATAACCAATCATCCGGAAATGATTCGCCGCCTAGGTATCATAGCCGTAAACACTGCGCTCGAAGCGGACATATTCGGTAATGTAAACAGTACGCACGTATCGGGCTGCAAGATGATGAACGGTATTGGCGGTTCGGCAGATTTCTCAAGAAACGCTTACTTGTCTATCTTCACCACTCCGTCAACCGCCAAGGATGGCTTGATTTCGTCTATCGTACCTCAGGTATCACATATCGACAGTACAGAGCACGACGTTCGTGTTATCGTAACCGAACAGGGAGTTGCCGACTTAAGAGGAAAGTCGCCATCGCAACGCGCACGCCTCATCATCGACAATTGCGCTCACCCAGACTACAAGGAGCTACTTTGGGATTACCTGAAATTATCAGAAGGCAAATCATACCACACTCCTATGTCGCTGCAGAACGCTTATAAGATGCACATCGCCTTCGCCGAAACCGGAGACATGAGAAATACTCGCTTTGAATAATGAAGCGATAGAACATAAGCTATAAAACAATTTCGCCCGATAAAAGATTTCCTTTCATCGGGCGAAATTGTTTTTATATTTAAAACCGTATTTTAAAATTCACTTGTAAAGTGGAAACGGATATGCTTGAAGTCGTTCTGCGCCATCTGCAACACATAGTTGCTATCTGCCAAGAACACGTCGCGTCCGTCGCGGTCTTTAGCCATATACTGATATTTACGTTTCTTAAACGCTTCCAGTTCTTCAGGGTCATCACTCTCTATCCAGCATGCCTTATAAAGGCTGATAGGCTCCCAACGGCACTTAGCATTGTATTCATTTTCCAAACGATACTGTATAACCTCGAACTGAAGCTGACCTACTGTACCGATAATCTTACGTCCGTTAAACTGATTTACAAACAGCTGTGCCACACCTTCGTCCATCAGCTGATCGATACCCTTGTTGAGCTGCTTGGTCTTCATCGGGTCGGCGTTCTCGATATACTTAAACATCTCTGGCGAGAAGCTTGGCAATCCCTTAAAGTGAAGCTTTTCACCTTCGGTCAGCGTATCGCCAATCTTAAACGTACCATTATCCGGCAAACCAATGATATCACCTGCCCAAGCCTCATCGACTGTAGTCTTACGCTGCGCCATGAACTGAGTAGGCGAAGAAAAACGCATAGTCTTATTATGACGAACATGCAAATAAGGAGTGTTACGAGTAAACTTACCCGAGCATACCTTACAGAAAGCTACACACGAACGATGGTTAGGGTCGATATTAGCTGTAATCTTAAAGACGAATCCTGTAAACTTAGGTTCATCAGGCTCTACTTTACGTTCCTCCGCCTGCACGGGACGAGGACTTGGAGCGATTTCTACGAAACAGTCGAGCAACTCCTGCACACCGAAGTTATTCAATGCCGAGCCGAAGAATACCGGTGCTGTATCACCTTTCAGATAATCCACTATATTGAATTCCGGATAAACACCTTCTATCAGTTCCAACTCGCCACGAAGCTTATCTGCCAACGGTGTACCGATATGGCTATCCAAATCAGTAGAATTCACATCAACCTCCACCTTTTCTGTAACCACCTGCTTAGAAGGCTGGAAAAGATTCAGTTTCTGTTCATATATATTATATACACCCTTAAAACGAGGTCCGCTCTCGATAGGCCATGTAAGAGGACGCACGTTGATAACCAATTCCTCTTCCAACTCATCGAGCAAATCGAACGGGTCTTTTGCTTCACGGTCCATCTTATTCACAAAGATAATTACCGGAGTATTACGCATACGACAAACTTCCATCAGCTTACGTGTCTGCGTTTCAACACCCTTCGCGCCATCCACTACGATGATAACACTATCCACAGCCGTAAGTGTACGATAAGTATCTTCGGCAAAGTCTTGGTGACCCGGAGTATCGAGGATATTGATTTTATAATCGTGATAGTCGAACTCCATCACAGAGGTAGTGACCGATATACCACGCTGCTTTTCTATATCCATCCAGTCGGATGTAGCAGTTTTCTTGATTTTATTCGATTTTACGGCTCCCGCCACCTGTATCTGTCCACCAAAAAGCAACAGTTTTTCGGTAAGCGATGTTTTACCGGCATCAGGGTGCGCAATAATCGCGAATGTACGTCTTCTTGCTATTTCAGAATTCATATCTATTTAAACTTTTTTATTTTTCACAAAACAATAAGGATACAGCGTATTATCATCAGTCTAAATCCAGCTCTCCGGCTTTGTCTTTAGCGTAATACTCTGACAGCATGGCCAACAAATCGCCTATAACCTTAATAGCTTTCAGCGTTTCCTCGCTAACCTGCTTCTTCTGCAATCTCAACATCAATACTCCATAAAGAGCATCGAAACAAGTCTCCAGTTCGGGTACGTCTTTATCGGCACCTTTGGCACGCAGTTCTACTATAAAAGGAAGAGCCTTGTAATAAGCGGCGCTATAATAAGGAAACTTAGGAGAGCGCAGCAAACGAAGATGTAAGTCAGTAAGCCAAACTATAATATTTTTATTAATCTGTACATGTCCCTTCTGCATCACCTGCTCGTCATGCATCATATTAATAAGATCTTCGTACCATTGAGTCAGTTCACGTCTCTGCTCGTCTGTCAACGACGGATACGGATCGATAATATTCTTCTTCACCACCTCCATGTCGAAATTGCTGGCACGGAGCATGTCTTCTACCTGCCACATATAGAGCAGATACTCTGCGATATTCTTTTTCTTTAATTGTTGAGATATATACATTGTCAAGATAATGATTTACCCGAAAAAGTAAGTATAACCCCCGCTACAGAAGCTATAATTACCACTATACCTATGATACGATTCAGCATCCAGATACCACGCACATTAAAGCGCGCGCGCACCTTATTAACAAAATAAGTAATGCCAAACCACCAAGTAACGGCTCCTAATACAATAGCCCAATATCCCACCAACTGGAATCCGAGCGGACTGCCAGGCATAACGAAAGAGAAACGGGCAAAGAGACCGATAAACAAGAATATAATCAAAGGATTAGAGAACGTGACAAAAAATGCCGTCACGAAATTATGCAAATACGTTCCTCGTGCTGTAGAGGTAGGACGAAGCGAACGCACCGGGTTGCTACGGAATGTATAAATACCGAAACAAAACAACATGATACTACCCACAATCTGAAGAAACATCTGATGCTTCAGAATAAGCTCGTCCATAAAACTCATGCCATAACCCGTAATCAAAGCATAGCATATATCGCTCAGTGCAGCACCAAGTCCTGTGACAAAGCCAAACCAGCGCCCTTTGTTCAAAGTACGCTGAATGCAAAGCACACCAACAGGGCCCAAAGGTGCGGACACGACAACCCCCACCACGAACCCTTTTATCAATAAATCTATAATAGTTACGTGTTCAATCCAATTCATGCTGCAAAGATGGTACTTTTTTACGAAAGATATGCATTTCGGTTTGATTTTCTTTCGTACAAACGGGCTTTTATATAACTTTGCACATCATTTAAGCAATGGTAGTAAAATATCATCTAACAAATATAAAAAGTGCTATGATTCTATTTTTCAGAACACCCACTAAAAGCATAATTGCTACAGAATGCAGCAATGAGCTAAACTCTGAAGACATTAAAAAATTGTGCTGGCTGTATAGCGACGCTACAGTAGAAAATGAAGACAACCTCAAGGGGTGGTTTATCGGTCCGCGCCGCGAAATGATCACTCCGTGGAGTACCAATGCTGTGGAAATTACACAGAATATGGGTCTTAACGGCATACGACGCATCGAGGAATATTTCCCTGTAAAAGATGAAAACGCAGATCATGACCCGATGCTGCAACGTATGTATCATGGTTTGGATCAGAAGATTTTCGACGTAGACATCAAACCACAACCTATTATCTACATTGAGAATCTTGAAGAATACAATGAGAAAGAAGGTTTGGCCCTCTCACGCGAAGAAATGGATTACCTTCTGAAAGTAGAGAAAGACCTAGGACGTAAGCTTACCGACTCTGAAGTATTCGGATTCGCGCAGATTAATTCTGAGCACTGCCGTCACAAAATATTCGGCGGTACATTCATCATCGATGGTCAGGAAATGGAATCTTCACTTTTCCAAATGATCAAGAAGACCACTCAAGAAAACCCCAACAAAATCATCTCTGCCTACAAAGACAACGTGGCTTTCGCCGAAGGTCCTGTTGTAGAGCAATTCGCCCCGCAAGATCATTCTACTTCTGATTATTTCATCATTAAAGATATAAAGACTGTTATCTCACTGAAAGCTGAGACACACAACTTCCCTACCACTGTAGAGCCGTTTAATGGTGCATCTACAGGTACCGGTGGTGAAATTCGCGACCGTATGGGTGGTGGTAAAGGCTCATGGCCTATCGCCGGAACAGCAGTCTACATGACATCTTACCCACGTACAGACGAAGGTCGTGAATGGGAAAACATCCTCCCCGTTCGTAACTGGTTATATCAAACTCCAGAGCAGATTCTTATCAAGGCTTCTAACGGTGCTTCTGATTTCGGTAACAAGTTTGGTCAGCCGCTGATCTGCGGTTCTGTTCTTACCTTCGAACATCAGGAAAACGGAGAACAGTATGCTTACGATAAGGTAATCATGCTGGCAGGTGGTGTAGGCTACGGTACTAAACGCGACTGCTTGAAGGGCACTCCCGAAGCAGGCGACGAAATCGTAGTATTAGGTGGTGACAACTACCGCATCGGCTTGGGTGGTGGTTCTGTATCATCAGTAGAAACCGGACGTTATTCTTCTGGTATCGAACTGAACGCCGTTCAGCGTGCTAACGCAGAAATGCAGAAACGTGCATACAATGTAGTACGTGCTCTCTGCGAAGAAGATACTAACCCTATCGTTTCTATCCACGACCACGGATCAGCAGGTCACGTAAACTGCTTGTCTGAGTTGGTAGAAGACTGCGGTGGATTAATCCACATGGATAAGTTGCCTATCGGCGACGAAACTCTGTCGGCTAAAGAAATCATTGCCAACGAATCGCAAGAACGTATGGGATTGCTTATCGAAGACGAAGCGTTAGAACATGTACAGAAGATTGCCGAACGCGAACGTGCTCCGATGTATGTAGTTGGTGAAACTACAGGCGATCACAGATTCGCATTCGAACAGGCTGACGGTGTACGTCCTTTCGACTTGGCTGTAGATCAGATGTTCGGTTCTTCTCCTAAGACTTACATGATTGACAAGACAGTAGAACGTCATTACGAAAACGTTTCTTACGATGTCACTAAACTCGATGAATATGTTCGCCGCGTGTTGCAGCTTGAATCTGTAGCTTGCAAAGACTGGTTAACTAATAAGGTAGACCGCTCTGTAACAGGCAAGATTGCTCGCCAGCAGTGTCAAGGTGAAATTCAGTTGCCACTTAGCGACTGTGGTGTTGTAGCCCTCGACTACCGTGGTGAAAAGGGTATCGCTACTGCACTGGGACACGCTCCTCAGGCTGCATTGGCTAATCCGGCAGCTGGTTCAGTATTGTCTGTTGCCGAAGCTCTTACCAATATCGTATGGGCACCATTGGCAGAAGGGCTCGACAGCATTTCTTTGTCAGCCAACTGGATGTGGCCTTGCCGTGCACAGGAAGGCGAAGACGCTCGTCTGTACACTGCCGTTAAGGCTTTGTCTGATTTCTGCTGCTCACTCGAAATCAACGTACCTACCGGTAAGGACTCTTTGTCTATGACTCAGAAGTATCCTAATGGTGAAAAGATTGTCAGCCCGGGAACAGTTATCGTTTCTGCAGGCGGCGAGGTATCGGATATCAAGAAAGTGGTATCGCCAGTTATGGTAAACAACGCAAAATCAACATTCTATCATATCGACTTCAGTTTCGACCAGCTTCGTCTTGGCGGTTCGGCATTCGCACAGTCACTTAACAAGATTGGCGACGATGTTCCTACCGTACAGAATCCGGAATACTTCCGCGACGCATTCTTGGCTGTTCAGGAACTTATTAATAAGGGCCTCATCTTGGCAGGACACGATATTTCTGCAGGTGGCTTGATTACTACCTTGCTCGAAATGTGCTTCGCTAACACAGAAGGTGGTATGGAAATCAACCTCGACAAGATGAAAGACCACGACATCGTGAAGGTTCTCTTCGCTGAAAACCCGGGTATCGTTATCCAGGTAGCCGATAAGAACAAGGCTGAAGTAAAGAAGATACTCGAAGACGCTGGCGTAGGCTACATCAAGCTTGGTACTCCGAGCGAAGAACGTCATATCCTCGTAACTAAGGACGACGCTACTTATCAGTTCGGTATTGACTATCTGCGCGAAGTTTGGTATTCTACTTCTTACTTGCTCGATCGTAAGCAAAGCATGAACGGTTGCGCTAAGAAGCGTTTCGAAAACTACGAAAAGCAGCCTATCGAATTTGCGTTCAACCCATCATTCACAGGTAAGCTTTCACAGTTCGGATTGAATCCTGACCGTCGCACACCGAGCGGAATCAAGGCAGCTATCATCCGTGAAAAGGGTACCAATGGCGAACGCGAAATGGCCTACATGCTTTACTTGGCAGGTTTCGACGTGAAAGACGTTACCATGACCGACTTGGTAAGCGGACGCGAAACACTGGAAGACATCAACATGGTAGTTTACTGTGGCGGTTTCTCTAACTCAGACGTATTAGGCTCGGCTAAGGGATGGGCAGGTAGCTTCTTGTTCAACCCGAAAGCAAAAGCCGCTCTCGATAACTTCTACGCACGCGAAGATACTCTGTCACTGGGTGTATGTAACGGTTGCCAGCTGATGATGGAACTGGGACTTATCACTCCTGAAGATAAGAAGAAAGGCAAGATGTTGCATAACGACTCACACAAGTTCGAATCAGCATTCCTTGGCGTTACAGTACCTACTAACCGCAGCGTAATGTTCGGCTCATTGAGCGGTTCTAAACTCGGTATCTGGGTAGCTCACGGAGAAGGTAAGTTCTCATTGCCTTATCCTGAAGACCACTACAACGTAGTTCTGAAGTATTCTTACGACGAATATCCAGGCAATCCTAACGGATCAGACTATAGCGTAGCAGGTATCGCTAGCCAAGACGGACGTCATTTGGCAATGATGCCTCACTTGGAACGTGCATGTTTCCCATGGGAAAACGCATACTATCCATTAGACCGTGTACACGAAGACCAGATCACTCCGTGGATGGAAGCTTTCGTAAATGCACGCAAGTGGGTTGAAGCGCACAAGAAATAATCAGGTTTTCCGATTATAAACTACATTTTAAGGCACGGACCCACGGATAATGGTTATCCGTAAGGTACGTGCCTTACTTTTTATCAATACAAGAACAATGAACTTTTATCTCAAGTCATTCTGCATATTTTCGCGCATCGGTCTTTTCACCATCGGCGGCGGATATGCAATGATACCGCTTATCGAAGCGGAAATCATCGACAAGCAGAAATGGGTCTCACGAGAAGACTTCATCGACCTTATGGCATTGGCGCAGACCGTGCCCGGCATCTTCGCTGTAAACATAGCCATCTTCATAGGATACAAGCTACGCAAATTCTGGGGAGCGTTCTTCATGGCTCTCGGCACCATATTGCCATCATTCATTATCATACTTGCCATCGCGCTCTTCTTTCAGCAGTTCAAGGATTACCCTGCTGTAGAAAACATCTTCAAAGGAATACGTCCCGCGGTTGTGGCACTTATAGCCGCACCTACATTCAAAATGGCGAAATCAGCCAAAATATCTCGCTATAACGTCTGGATTCCGGCGGTATCGGCACTGCTTATTTGGCAGCTCGACTTCTCTCCTATCTACGTAATCATACTGAGCGGACTGGGAGGCTACCTGTACGGACGATACAAAAACAAAACGCAAACAGACGACGGAGGAAACAAAGCATGATATTCTTACAACTATTTTATACATTCTTCAAAATCGGGCTATTCGGCTTCGGAGGCGGATATGCCATGATTTCAATGATACAGGGCGAAGTAGTGACACGCCACCAATGGCTCACCTCGCCAGAATTTACAGATATCATCGCTATCAGCCAGATGACACCGGGACCTATCGGCATCAACTCTGCCACCTACGTGGGCTACTCGGCAGTGGTAAATGCCGGATACAGCCACGCCATAGGCATATTAGGCTCGGCTATTGCTACACTCTCGGTAGTATTTCCTTCATTCATTCTGATGGTACTAATCAGTAAATTCTTCCTGAAATACCAGAAACATCCGGTCATAGCATCCGTATTCAGCGGTCTACGTCCGGGAGTTGTGGGACTATTGGCTGCAGCCGCATTAGTTCTAATGAACCATGAAAACTTCGGTTCAGACAACATTCAGATTCTAACAAGCATTGCACTGTTCTTAGGAGCATTCATCGCTTCACATAAATATAAAGTCAACCCTATAATGCTGATTGTCATATCCGGAATTATAGGATATGTCGTGTTCGGCTACGTAATATAATCAGCTCATGGCAGGAATCTACCTACACATACCGTTCTGCAAGCGCCGCTGCCTGTATTGCGACTTCTATTCTACCACACGCGATGAGATGAAACACCGCTACACGGCTGCACTATGCAAAGAACTGCAAATTCGTAAAAGCTATCTCGATGACGAACTTATAGAAACTATATACTGGGGCGGCGGCACACCATCACAATTAAGTAAAACAGACTTCGAACAAGTATTCGAAACGATACACCATATATATAAGATGTCGCCCGATGCCGAGATAACCATCGAAGCAAATCCCGATGATTTGAACGATGAATATGTTTCAATGCTTCGTACACTACCCTTCAACCGACTCAGCATGGGCATTCAGACTTTCAATGATGAAAGCCTCAGCCTGCTCCATCGCCGACATACGGCGCAGCAAGCTATCGAAGCATTTGATAGATGCCGCAATGCGGGCTTCAACAACATCAGCATCGACCTGATGTACGGACTGCCCAACGAAACCGAACAGACTTGGGCTTCCGATTTAGAGCAGGCCATCAAGATGCGCCCCGAACACATCTCAGCCTATCACCTTATTTACGAAGAAGGAACACCGCTATGGAACTTACGCGAGCAGCACCGAGTGGAAGAGGCCGACGAAGACTTGAGCGTTAGACTCTTCACCATGCTTATACACCGTCTGAAAGAAGCCGGATACCAGCATTACGAAATATCTAATTTCTCGCTGCCTGGATTGCATTCACGTCACAACTCCAGCTATTGGGTAGGCAAAAAATACTTGGGATGCGGTGCCTCGGCACACTCATTCGACGGACAATCACGACAATGGAACGTGGCTTCGATAGACCGATACATCGATGCCGCCGAAAACGGAACCATAGATTTCGAAATAGAAGAACTCGACCAGACTACCCGCTACAACGATTTCGTGATAACTGCCATACGCACCTGCTGGGGCATGTCGTTAGATAAACTAAAAACCGATTTCGGCACACGCTTATACGACTACTGTCTGCGCATGGCACGCCCACACATAGAGCAAGGCACACTGCAAATAACCGACGGTACATTGCGACTAACCGAGCAAGGAATTTTCGTATCCGACGGCATTATGAGCGACATGCTATGGGTAGAATAATATAATATTGGCGTAAATTTACATTCTTTAATAAACGATTATCATTCGTTACCCCTAAAAACTGTAATTTTGTGACGATACTGAGAAATAAAACTAAATTGTAAAACAATGGAAAATATCGGACTGGGATTATTGTTGATGGTAGTAGGTATGGCTACAACCTTCGTGATTCTTCTGATTATTATCTGGTTAAGCAACGGCCTCATCTCTTTGGTAAACAAATTTGCACCCGAAGAAGACGCTAAAAAGAAACCCGCCGCAAGCAGCGTTTCTAGCAATGCAGCCGACATGGATGCTATCAAGGCAGCCGTGGATATCCTTACTGCCGGTAAGGGTCAGGTAATTAAGATAGAAAAATTATAATAATCCTATTTAAAGAGAAAAACACGTTACTTACACAATGGAAAGAGAAGTAAAATTCAGTCTGGTCTTCCGCGATATGTGGCAAAGCGCAGGAAAATACGTGCCACGTGTAGACCAGTTAGTAAAAGTTGCTCCGGCTATTATCGAAATGGGCTGTTTCGCCCGTGTTGAGACCAACGGAGGAGGTTTTGAACAAGTAAACTTGCTATTCGGCGAAAACCCAAACAATGCAGTTCGCCAATGGACTAAGCCATTTCATGAAGCAGGCATACAAACACACATGCTAGACCGCGCATTGAACGGATTGCGTATGAGTCCGGTTCCGGCCGATGTGCGTAAATTGTTCTATAAGGTTAAAAAAGCACAGGGCACAGACATCACCCGTACATTCTGCGGATTGAACGACGTGCGTAACATCATCCCGTCTATCAAGTATGCACACGAGGCAGGCATGATTTCTCAGTGTAGCCTTTGTATCACCTACTCACCCATCCACACCGTTGAGTATTATCTAAACATCGCTAAGCAACTTATCGAAGCAGGTGCCGACGAAATCTGTATCAAAGATATGGCAGGTATCGGACGCCCGGTATTCTTGGGTAAACTGGTAGAAGGCATCAAGAAAATCAAAAATATTCCTATCCAATATCACTCTCATGCAGGACCTGGCTTTAACATGGCTTCTATACTCGAAGTATGTAAGGCAGGATGCGACTATATCGACGTAGGTATGGACCCGTTATCATGGGGTACAGGACACGCAGACATCATCAGCGTACAGGCTATGCTGAAAGACGCAGGCTTCAAAGTAGCCGAAATCAACATGTCGGCATACATGAAGGTACGTTCTATGATTCAGGAATTCATGGACGACTTCTTGGGATTGTACATCAGCCCGCGTAACCGCCTCATGAACTCATTGCTTATCGGTCCGGGATTGCCTGGAGGTATGATGGGTAGCTTGATGGCCGACCTCGACTCTAACTTGGAATCAATCAACAAATATAAGGCAAAACGTAACCAGCCGTTCATGACTCAAGACGAACTGCTTATCAAGTTGTTCGATGAAGTAGCATACGTATGGCCACGCGTAGGTTATCCTTGCTTGGTAACTCCGTTCAGCCAGTACGTTAAAAACCTTGCCATGATGAACGTTATTCAGATGGAAAAGGGCAAAGAACGCTGGGGTATCATAGCCGACAACATTTGGGATATGATTCTGGGCAAGGCAGGTAAACTGCCGGGCGAATTGGCTCCAGAAATCGTAGAGAAAGCAGAACGCGAAGGACGTAAGTTCTTTACCGGAAATCCGCAAGACAACTTCCCCGACCAGTTGGAAAAATACCGCCAAATAATGTGGGAAAAGAAATGGGAAACCGGACAAGACGACGAAGAGCTGTTTGAATATGCCATGCACCCAGAACAGTACGAAGCATACAAGAGCGGTAAAGCTAAGGCCGACTTCCTTGAAGACGTGAAGAAACGTCGTGAAGTTAAAGAAGAAGTTCACATGGCTAACGAACCTACCAAGGTACTTACAGTAGACGTTAACGGACAGCCGTATCGTGTAACTGTAGCGTTTGGCGACGTTAACCCTGCTACCCTTAACGCCGCACAAGGCGCAACTCCTGCAGCAGCCGCACCAGCTGCCGGTGGCGAAGGTAAAGACGTACTTTCTCCGCTCGAAGGTAAGTTCTTCTTGGTTAAACAAGCAGGCGACCCAGCCGTGAAGGTAGGTCAGAAAGTAAACCAGGGCGATGTATTGTGCTACGTAGAAGCAATGAAGACCTTTAACGCAATCCGTGCCGAATTTAGCGGAACCGTCACTGCCATTTGTGTAAACTCTGGCGATGCCGTATCAGAAGATGACGTATTAATGAAAATATTATAATGGAAGATATATTAGAACGACTGTATGATATGACCGCCTTCAGCAACATTGCCGAAGACCCGCGGTTCCTCATCATGTATGCCATCGCTTTCGTGTTACTGTACTTGGGAATCAAGAAGCAGTACGAGCCTCTGTTGCTTGTACCTATCGCTTTCGGCGTATTGCTCGCCAACTTCCCCGGTGGTGATATGGGAGTTATCCAGGCCGACGAAAACGGTATGGTGATGGTTAATGGGGTAATGAAGAACATCTGGGAAATGCCGCTGCACGAAATAGCGCACGACCTTGGCTTGATGAACTTCATTTACTATATGCTTATCAAGACTGGATTCTTGCCTCCTATCATCTTTATGGGTGTAGGTGCACTGACCGACTTCGGTCCGATGCTTAGAAATCTGCGTCTGTCTATTTTCGGTGCCGCTGCCCAGCTGGGTATCTTTACCGTATTGTTGGTTGCCATCCTTATGGGATTCACTCCTAAGGAAGCCGCGTCACTTGGCATCATCGGTGGTGCCGACGGTCCTACCGCCATCTTTACCACCATCAAGTTGGCTCCTCATTTGTTAGGCCCTATCGCCATCGCGGCTTACTCTTACATGGCTTTGGTGCCTGTTATCATACCTTTGGTGGTACGTATATGGTGCTCTAAGAAAGAGTTGTCTATCAACATGAAGGAACAGGAAAAGAAATATCCGTCGAAAGTTGAAATCAAGAACTTGCGCGTGCTTAAGATTCTTTTCCCTATCGTAACCACTACAGTAGTAGCCTTGTTCGTTCCGTCGGCAGTGCCTTTGGTAGGTATGCTTATGTTCGGTAACTTGGTTAAGGAAATAGGTAGCAACACCTCTCGTCTGTTCGACGCTGCGTCAAACAGCATCATGAATGCGGCTACCATCTTCTTGGGCATCTCAGTAGGTGCTACCATGACTATCGACGCCTTCTTGAACTGGACTACTATCGGTATCGTAATCGGCGGTTTCCTTGCTTTCGCATTGTCAATCTCTGGCGGTATCCTCTTCGTGAAGCTGTTCAACCTCTTCACCAAGAAGAAAATTAATCCGCTTATCGGTGCCTGCGGTCTTAGTGCCGTGCCTATGGCAAGCCGTGTAGCCAATGAGATAGCATTGAAATACGATTCAAAGAACCACGTATTGCAGTACTGTATGGCCAGCAACATTTCGGGCGTTATCGGCTCGGCTGTAGCTGCCGGTGTACTTATCTCATTCTTAGGATAATTACGAATCCATACTGAAATAAAAGCCTCGTAGAAAAGAGCATAGCTCTGACCTACGAGGCTTATTTTTTATGCCGGCGGTTGTATAATCTTATTTTCGAATCTTGGCATTTTTCAACTTCTGCACCATAGATTGCCACGCTTTTTCCATTTGATCGCCTGACATTAAAGGATGAATTGTTTCAGCCCATTTCAATCCTCTACTTATTATCGATGCATCATCCGACTCACACAGATACGTCAAGTTAAGCCACACAAAATAGAATCGAGTTTCAGCAGAAGAAAGAATACCTCGCCGCTCACATTCATCAAGTTCATCCATCATACGCTTATAATCAGAACACTGCACACATTCTACCATTGTCATTTCCGCACGGAAAAAATCGGCATCCCTTCCTTTATAATCTTTAAGCAAAGCGAATAATTTATCAAACTGACTACGTGGAAATTGTTTTTCAGGAATACGTTTCCGCTTTATAAATCCCATAACAGCATAATAGTACGTATCAAACAACTTCTTGCCTACTCTTTCCGGTCCTACCACAGCTGCAAAATCAGAAGCGTGACTATAAAGATATTCAAACCATGAAGAATACGGATCTTTAACATAACGCTCCAACATCTTCCAAGTAGCCTCAGAACACTTATTGACAACAGTTGCATTCTGTAAGTATTCGGAAAGTACACTATCCAACAGAACAGAAGAAGAAGTCTCTGAAAGACAAGACAAATACTTGGCAACAAGCACTGTATCTTGCTTGTTCTTAGCATACGCTTCAGCTAATCCTATCAGATTTGATGATGGGTCGAGAGCCTTTTCTCCTGCCTCTACCAACCATTGCGTACCACGGCGGCCTCCAGTTAAACGATAAGCCACATTCATATCATCAGAATTAATGAAAAGAAGTGTAGGGTACGCCCTTACTTGAAATCTACGAGCCAGTTCTGGTCCGTCTTCTTTCTCCATATCTACCTTAACACAAACAAAATGCTTATTAAAGAAATCGCCAACCGTATCGTTGGTAAAAACATCACGAGCCAGCATTTTACACGGTCCACACCACGATGTATAACAATCCATGAATACAAGTTTTCGCTCTTGTGCCGCAGCTTTTACCGCTGCACTAAATGAATCATGATTAAAAGCTATACCCTGTGCATATAAACCAGAAAAAGTGGCGGTACAAAACAGTACCACCACTAATATCTTAGAAGTAATATTACGCATACGCACTATAATATTATTTCACTTCCTTATAACGCACATCAACAATCCGTGCAAAATCCTTGAATTCCCAAACACGTTCCGCATCGTTAGCTTGGTCTTTCTTCAGAGCAAGATTCTGTCCGCCATCGCCTACTGTATAGAATCGCAATATACCTCCATTGCCGTCCGAAGCAGAAGAATCATAAGAGCCTACTATCAACTCATTCTGTCTGTCAAGATAAATTTGGCGAGTAGCCTCATCAAGTTTACCCAAGAAACTCTGTTTAATGCCAGAACCCGTACCCCAAGGATCATCATATCTATTAAACTTCAGCATTGTAACATCTTCTTTCGAATCAAGATCTAATTCCGCAGAAGCCTTGGTAGCCAAGTTATAAGAGTACAACTTATTCTTATACGCATAATAAATCACTGCGTACTGAGAACTTGCCGCAAAGCAAGTAGCCTTATCAAAATCAGGAGCGTCTATGTTCAAGAACGCATCAAGTTGCTTAAACTCATCCGTAAGCACACTGATAGCGTACACATGACGCTTGCTGCCATCTTGCATAATACAGTATACAGTTCCTGACGACTGAGCCGTATTAAGCATACAAACTAAATCCATGCCTGTTTGAAAACTGAACTTCTTTCCGTCTGTAGGGTCTGTAATAGGAGCACACTTCTGAGTAATGCCAGCGGGGTCATCATTAGCAGCTCCATTACTACTCCAACCAATAAAGCGTTTGTTGTCTACATCATAAAGCAAGGCACATGCATAACTTGTACTTATACCATCAAAACGAAGCTCTGTGGCCCCGATATAAGGAGAGACCTTGTACTCCGGATTTCCACCACGAGTTGAAGTATTTATAGGATACTCAAAAGCTGCAGACATGTTAGTCGACTTATAGTTATAAGCATAAGCATTTCCTTCTTTAGACACACAGATAGCCGCATTAGGACGTCCGAATGCCTGATAAGGCAATGTTACATGATTAACTACATGATCGTTTGTGTTAGTCAAGAACTGATTAGCCTTAAACTCGTATGCTTGCGTAAGCTTACCTAATTCACCATAAGCATAAGAATCGGCTGTAGGTACTACATAAGAATCGGTTTCAGAAAACATAAATATATTACTGAATCCACCATAAGTTCTTACATATCCTATTTTAGTAGCATGATACATAGGATTCACCTCATCCGTAGGCAACACATTATATGCCGGAGTAATACGATTTAACGAAATCTGCGACAACATATCCATGCGTACTTTCTCTTCCGCACCTTCGTTACAAAGCACCAGCCAACCCTCGGAAGTAATAGTGGTAGCACGTACATCAAACGGATAGATGGTTTGCACCCCAGTACGATTATCGGTTACGGCAAAATAGCAATTATTTGTACCTGCACTCATCTCCGCCAGTATATGCAAGTCCTTTTCGCTGCCCAACTGCACCCATTTACCTTCCGAATTCTTTCGCATATACGTAAAAGAATAGTTCGCATCATCGGCTTTCACGTCTCCATCAATAGAAGATGTAATAACCGGTTTCAAATCTACATATTCAGCATTTGCTAATACAGAAGTCAATGCCGGTATATTCTCGATGGTTATTATATTCTTGTCACTGTAAGTGTAGTTTCCTTTATCCTTAGAGCAAGAAGTAAAAGAAATAGCCGCACACATACCTACAACGGGCATCAGCTTTAATATTGTCTTTTTCATCTTTCAGTCTGTTTAATTAGATTTTTCTGTTACATTGTCATAAGTCACCTTATAGCCATCGCCAAGTTGCATATAACTACCGTCGTCTTCATACAACGGATTTCCTGCATCTGCACGCTTCTGTAATTCTTTCTGTAGCTCACGGGCATAGAAAGGCATACGTCCCTTGCTGATTCTACCAGTAGACCATTCCCAATCATCCGTAGTGAAACTAAAGAAGTCATTTATAAATACATACTTGGTAGCCGTCCACTTACCAAAGAAAGTATTAGCGTCTACCTGACTCCATCTACTAGGCTGCTTATAAATTTCACTCATAAAAAACGCGAATCTAGAACCGTCCATATTCTTTGCGGTAGTATTAGACCACACGTTTGTAGAACGATAAGTATCGAGCACCTGGAAGTTTTCATTCGGCTCCAACTTAAGGCAGAGCACCTGAATCTTTTCTTTTATGTTCGCACTACGCAAAAAGCGCACTCCAAAAGAAGCCGAGTTACGTCCTGCTCTTATCTTCAATGTATCAAGGTCTATCTCATAATCTACACCTTGAACCATGGTTGTACTATCGGCATCGATAGTGATTTTACACGCACGGTCATAATCTACCACTTTACCCATAAGTTGAACTGTAGCCCTAAAAGTAAGACCTTCCACCTTCTGGTTTACACCTACGAATGAATAAGTAGTTGAATTAGAATATCCTACAGCACCATTAGATGATGAATACGACTGCATCTGAAAATAAATCTTCGCATCGTCCATTTCGTATAGGTCGATAGTCTCTTTCTTGCACGCAACAAACATGCTTGAAAAAGCCAATATTGATAATATCCATTTATTTTTCATTTCAATTCAGTTTTTAAGTTAACGGTTATTCAGTTCACTCTCTGGCAACGGCGCAACAAAACGTTTCTCTTTCTCCGCATCAGTAGCCTTGTCTTCATAGCTATAAGTAGGAGGTACAAACGGAGGGAATCCAGCACTTACCATCACAGCTATTTCCTTACGTCCGTTGTAGTCATTGTCAAATCCCATATTCCTACGTTTGAAATAGAAGAATTTCTGACCTTCACCCACAAACTCACGAATATAATCGAGAGTAAGGAACTTCCAGAAATTCTTTTCGTTGGTAGACGGCCCGTAAGCACCCAATCCGCGGTTACCACGTACAGTATCCAGATACTTCCAGGCATTAGCCAAATCGCCTTTTCTCATCATAACCTCTGCCGCAATATAATATGCTTCACTCAACTTTATCAGAGAGCAAAGGGTTCCATAAAACTTCTGAACCTGCAGAACACCTGTTTCGTCTTCTTTATTGTTTTCCGCTTCGCTCTTGCCTGCATCATTTATCTCTTTAAACTTAGTAAGCTTCAGTGAAGACTGACCGTCAAGGGTTTCTCCCAATTCCCACTGCGATTTATAACGGATATCTTCAGCATCGTAACCGCTGAACAACTTTGCGTCAACGTATCCAGAACGAGGTATCAACAGAGCTGTACCTGTATTTCCGCCACCGAACGTATTATCATATATCAAACCACGGTCCTTATTATAATAACCAAACAATACTTCTGTAGAGAACATACGGTCTGGATCGTTATAGTTGCCAAGCAATTTCGCTTTATCTACCGATGGAAAGAATCCATCCACTTTAGGATCATCCGTAAGTTTCTGAGCCTCAGCCAACGCATTATCAATATCGTCACCCCACAGATATGCACGTGCCGTAAGCAATACCGTAGCATAGTAATTAAGACGCAACTGACGATAACGCATAGAGTTATCGAGATTCACCTCGTCATATTCAGCACGAGGGCCTTCGGTAACTACAGGGTCAGAATCGGCCAATAGATTTTCTGCCGCTTTCAAATCGCGCAATATATAATCATTAAGCACTGTTTTAGCATTCAATATTGAGAGAATCTGCGGATTAGTTGTATCGTTATAAGGAATACCTCTACCCTCTGGATTCTTACTATAAATAGGACCAAACCAGCGAAGCAGATCAAAATGAATCATAGCACGCGCAGCCAACATTTCACCTTTCAGCATTCTGTATTCTTTATTAGAAAGAACATTTCCACCCGAGGCTTCCTTTTCTATATTTTCCAAAACCACGTTAATGTTCATGATAGTAGAGTATGCCGCATTCCACGTAGAACTCAATACCGCTTCTACACCTTCTTCTGTATAATCCCAATTAGTAAGGGCACGCAGGTATTTATAATAACTACCCTGATTACTCTGTTCTACAACGTAATACTGTCCAAGTATATCAAGGTCTCCATAGGTTAAAGTCTTTCCGTAAAGTGAAGAGCTCGACATACGGTTATAAACTCCGTTCACAGCTGCATAATATCCATCTTTCGTAGAGAACTGCTGTTCTTCACTTTGCTTGTCGTTAGGCTGTGTGTCAAGCCAATCAGTACATCCGCTTAGCAAGCCGCAAAGTACAACCGATAATGTTATAATATATTTATTCAGTTCCATAGTTATACATTTTTAAAGGGTTAATGAGAGTGCAAACGATACGCTACGAGCATACGGATATGATGTACCACGCTCTTGCTTAATCGTTGTCAAACGGAAAATATCGTTCATGTAAGCATTGAAGCGAATTGAGCTCATGCCGAAACGATGTGCCAATTCAGGAGAGAACTCGTATCCTATACGAAGTGATTCCAAAGACCATGAATTGTCTCTTTGTACAAAACGAGATGACATCGGAGTAGATACAGAGTTAGCTATATCCTTAAATTGAGCCTGATCGCCCGGTTTCTGCCAACGGTCATACAATGCTCGTTTATCTTGATTGTATATCAATGAACTTGTACTGATATTCTCTACCTTATTGAACAAAACAGAGTTAAATGAATAACCGCCCACACGATAACGGAAATCGGCACTTACAGACAAACCTTTCCATGAGAATGAAGTTCCAAGCACACCTTCTATTGTAGGACGGCTATTGCCTACTATCACTTCGTCATCATAAGAGAAGTCGTAAGTCAGTTCACCGTTCTTCTTGATGAATATTTCACGTCCGGTAGCAGGGTCAATACCAGCAGAACGCACTACCCAGATATCATCCGTGCTGGCACCATCGTAATAACGCTTGGTAGAACGATTATCGCCTTCACGCTCTTTCGAGTTGAACGATTCAAGCTGATTGCCGATGCCAGACAATTCTGTTTTTCCTGTACGCAACGTTCCACGTACATTCCACCACAAACGGTTCTTTATCTGACGGATAATGTAATAAGTAGCCTGTCCGGTAAATCCTTTTGAAGTCTGCTTACCGAAGTTCTTATAAATCTGATTGTTTGTAGCACCCGAAGAGGCCGGCATATCAATAGTAATAAGCAACGGGTCTGTTGTTTTATAATAATAGTCTCCTACCAATTTCAATCTATCATTAAGAATGGTGATATCAAAACCGATATTACGGTCGATAGTAGTCTGCCACTCCAAATTAGGATTACCCAACTGCGCCATCGAAGTACTCATACCGAAATAATTGAAAGAGTTGAAATTATAGCGGAATGTAGTAAGTGTGGCCGAAGAAGAAAAGTTCTGATTACCCGGATTACCGATAGAAGCACGCAGTTTAAGATATGAAATACCGTCAATATTATCCTTGATGAACTTTTCATTATGGATATTCCATGCCAAACCGACTGCCCATGTACCTATATAATGCTTATTGCGTCCGAATACAGACGAACCGTTTACACGGTAACTGAAATCGAGCAGGTAACGATTATCATAAGAGTAGCTACCTATGGCATAACCACTTACCGAACGACTTATATTTTCGCTGTAGCCAGGTTTCCCTCCCTCAGGATATCCGTTGGCGAATGAAGGCAAATCATAATCGCCCATAGGGAATCCTACAGCCGAATAACCGTTATATGTACTATTAGTTTGCGACAGATAGCCTCCTAACGCAAGATTAAACATATGAACATCCTTAAGAACCTTAGCATAAGTCAGTGTCAATTCACCTTCATACTTGTTAGTCCTGGTCTGTCCCCAACTGTACGAACCGCGCTTTGTATACTCCGTTTCATAATATGCAGTAGAACGCGGTGAGTAGAAATTCTTAGACTCACTATTAGTATGAGTAATACCAAAACGTGCGCGAATCTTCATTTCATGTATAGGAGTGTATTCTGCTATAAACTTATCCGACAAAGAGAATCCGCCACTCTTGCTGTAACTATTCAGCGATGCGTCATACAATGGGTTAGACGCTTTTATATCATCGGTATATTCCAACCATCTATCCACACCACCGTCTTCATTATATTTCATATAATAAGGATTCGCCTTTGCATATTCAGAGAAGCTCACCATCGGGTTCTGGCTATCGGTATTGTCAAGAGAGAACTTATTGCTGAACTGAAGTTTGTTCAGACGATATGTCAAATCGATGTTTCCACTGATGTTATCACGCTTAGAATCTTTCATAATACCTGTCACCCCATTATAAGAGAATCCCAAACCGAACATGAAAGCACCTTCGCCACCTTCGGCATATACAGAATGACGATGATTCAAACCTGTGCGAAGCGGCTCTGACAGCCAATAGGTATCTACGCCACGGGCGATGTCTGACAATTTTTGGTTATACGATTGCATCAGACGTAATTCCTGTTCAGTGTTACTGAAATTACTGTACCGTCCTACCAACTTTTCAAACTCCAGCTTCTCGGCCGAATTCATCAAGTTATAACTGGTCAAATCCGCCCACTGTACGTTGGCCGAACCATTATATGTAAGATGCAGGCGGCCTGATTTCGGCTTAATGGTCTCTACAACTACAACACCATTCGACGCTTTCGAACCATAAATGGCCGTAGATGCCGCATCTTTCAAAATAGTGATAGAAGCTATACGGTTCATATCCAGATTATAGATAGCCTCAAGCGATGACTCAAAACCATCAAGGATAAACAACGGCTGATTGGGGTCTTCAGCCAATTCGTCACGAGTACTTATTAAACTAGACTTTCCACGAATCTCAATATCCGGCATACGGTTAGGGTCGGAACCGAACTCACTGTCGAGCACATTGAACGAAGGATCCAATGTCTTCAAGCTGGCAATGGCGTTCTGAGTTCCTACACCTTTCAGTTGCGCTCCGGTAAATGTAGCTGCCGAACCGGTAAAACTATTCTTCATCTTATTTACCACACCTGTTACAACCACGTCTTCCAGCTCGTTCACGTCTTCTACCATCACTATTTTAAGCGTACTTTCACCATTATAAGTAATGCGTTGCGACTTCATACCTACCGATGTAAAGTTTACCACCACACCTCTAGTCAGCGGCTTGGCAAAAGCGAAGTTTCCGTCTAAATCTGTTACAGCCAACTGTGTTCTATCTTTAGTATAGATATTCACTCCAGGCAATCCTACACCCGTATTGTCTACTACACGTCCCTTTAGCAAAGTCTTACCCTGCTGACCCTTGGCAGAAGAAGTGATGACAATAGTCTTACCCTTAATAGAATACTGCAGATTGGTATTGGCAAGCAAACGGCTCATTACTTGATTTATATCGGCCTGTTTCAGATTAGCCGATACTTTAATGCCTTTTACTAAAGAGGCATTATAGAAGAGCTGGTAACCATGCTTTTTGCCCAGCGTCTCCAGAACCTGCTGCAACGGTTGCTTGTCTACCGTCATCGTAATTCTCACCTGATGGCTGCCTTGTGAATATGCAGTCACCGGAACCGACAGGGACAATGTACATGCCAATAGCATAGACAGCCCTTTTGAAGTGAATTTCACGCTCATTCTGTTCTTTGATTTTATGGTTAAACTTATATTTATTTCTTTTCCAGTAAATCCACCTTTTTATTATGATGGATATGAAAGTCTAATTCACCTGTCATACGGAGTGCGTCAAGCGTTTCTATCAGAGACTGCTTACGCGACAAGATTCCTGTATACCGAGTGTTCCGAATATTATCATCAAGCTGAATAGAAACATTATACCAACGAGACAGTGTCTGTATAATATCTCCAATCTCTTCATCACGAAAAACAAAAATGTCATCTTTCCAACTGATCAAAGGTTCTATATCTACCTTCTTATTCTCGAACAGTCCATCTTCTTTCTGATAAGTAAACAGTTCACCCGGCTCCATAGAAACAATTGAAGTCCCTGCACTATTTAAAATATTGACATGACCATTTACTAACGCCACGTTTATCTCATCTCCATCAGGATAAGCATGCACATTAAAAGAAGTACCTGTAACCTCTATACTAATGCCATTCAACTGAACAATAAAAGGTTCATCAGGATTTGACTTGACTTGAAAAAACGCTTCTCCTTCCAAACGGACCACACGTTTTCCTCCTGTAAAATGAGTAGGAAATAACAATGTAGATTCCGAGTTAACCATCACTGTTGTTCCGTCTTCCAATGCCAAGTTATGCTCACCACCTGCCGGAACCACCAATTTATTAAACTCCGGAACTTTATCTACTATAATAGAAAGCTTCTTCTTTCCGTCGCCGGTTGTATTGACCAAGCGGTCGCCCGACACCTCTAAATGATTCTCTTCCAGCTCTATCACTTTACTGTCGGCAGTCACCACAGATGCCTTTTCAATTCCGGGCTGCGCAAAAGCCCATTCTATAGCGGCCCTTTCATGATGCCGCCACAACATCCATCCAGCAGAAACGCCCAATACCAACAATACTGAAGCCACGGCACCATAAATCCTAAAAGGAATACGCTTGCCTCTGCTTCCGTCTATCCGAGAATGAACACGGCGCAACGCCTTTTCTACATCCACTGAATTCTGAAAGTCGATATCTTCAATGAGGTCATTGGGAGGAGTGCAAGTTTCATTACACAAATCATCACTTTCTATAGACGTAATTATCTTATCGGCTAAATCCTTCGCCGCACTGATACTTTCCTGTAATTTTCGTTCTTCCATTAACACAGATTTAATCTTGTTTTATAAAAGAAACAATCGAAACGAAAAGTAGTATGAGTGAAAAAGCTATTTTTTAATACTAAAACATCAGCAGCAAGTAACCGAGACAAGCCAAACGGATGCATCTTCGGAATTAACACACATGCAAAACGACCAAAGGAACCGTGCCGTGGCTTTCAAAGGTGTATTTGCTTGGAACATAACCGAAAAACATGGTTTTGACTTCGGCGCAGATTTTAGTAAAATTTCGTCATGGGGAATTTCTGTGAACGAGGAAGGAAAGATAGACGATGACCAATTCAAGAACAAGGAAAACAAATATGCAGGATTTGTATCCTACCGCTTGTCGTCAGAGAAATGGAGGGGAAGTCTTGGACTACGCTATGAGTTCGTACATGCCATCAACACAGACCAAGGTGAGGTAAAAAACAAAACGAATTACTCAGACTTGCTGCCATCTTTCTCGCTTTCTACTTCTTTTGGCAGAGTGGATTTGAACCTCGATTTCAGCAGCAGGGTGAATCGCCCTTCATTCCGACAGTTGAACAACAGTGTCAGTTACAACAATCAATACCATTACGAGCAAGGAAACATCTATCTGAAGCCACAATATGTGTATGATACAGAAGTCAGCATGAGCTATAGCTTCTTTGACTTCAGGTTGGACTATCAGTATATCAAAGACTATATCCATCCTACGGTTGTGGCTATATCTGGTAAACCAGGAACCGTTGCTTGGATGTCAACTAACGCCAAGGATTTTCAGCAGTTAGGAGCGCAATGTGTGGTTTCACCTGTATTCGACTGTTGGCGACCAACTTTGACGGTAGGCGTTTACAAGCCTTTTTTCTCTTTGACATACAATGGAGAAAAGGTAGATTATAATCATCCATACGGTTTATTGGCATTTCAAAACTCAGTGGAACTTAAAAGCGATTGGCTTTTCCGCAGCGATTTCTATTGGAACATCAAAGGGCATCACGGCATCTACGAGCAGAACAGCCATGCCACATTCAACATGATGGTTCAAAAGCAATTGCTCAAGAAGAGGCTAACAATAACGCTGAAAGCAGAGGACTTGTTTGATTGGTCAAAGTTGAATGATATAAAGAAAGTAAATTTCGTGGTACAGAACAGAAAGGTAAACAACTTCAATCGTTGCATTATTGCCTCAATCAGCTATAACTTCAACAGCTTCAAGGATAAATATAACGGCAGTGGCTCAGCAGACGATGAGATAAATCGCTTTTAGAAATATATTGGTGCAGGTCATGTGAAAGATAAATATACAGGCGTGGAACTTGATGAGGTCGCTGGTCATTCATGGATTATTGATGGTTATGTAATAGCAACGCTAGATGATGAGTCTCACAATGTTCATGTTAAGGATTTTTATGTCCATAATAATATGGGCTGGGACGGAGCAAATAATGGCTATAATTTGTTAACGGCATTGAGTTCATCGCCAATGGCATACAAGGAAGGCCTTCTCGATTTGATTTGGACATGACGGACGAGCATACCTTGCAAGTCACCGACAAGACAACGGCAGAAGTCCAAACGGCAATACCTGTCAAACAAGATCAATGGAAAATATCTGTTGAGAGTTCAAATGGAAAAAGGACTTGGAGATACTTCACCAAAGAGCAAGTGGACAAGAACGAGGTTCGCAAGAAAGTTGAATCCATCCCTTTCGAGGAAAGGTAGAAATGCAACAATGTCGAGGCAACCATGTTCCAATATATCTTCCATACGAGAAATAACAAGACCAGATACCGCACAAAGATAAAGCATACTTTGCAAGCCATCGCAAGGTGTGCTTGGATTAACATGCGCCGACTTTTCTTGTATGACCTCGAAATGGGTCTCCAGATGACAACAAAATAGTTCAAAGACCGAATCGCCCCACTTTGGGGCTATATTTAGGCAATAAGAGGCATTTTTGACGCTGTATAAACTGGTCGTTTGCCAACTTGTTGCCAAAGTTAGTTAACGCCAAGGATTGCGTAAAAACTTTCCAAGGCATATATTTAATTCAAATTTAACTCACTTTTAAAAGTGGAGTCAAGTTTATAAATTATTAACGAGTCCTGTTGACCATCTCATGCCCTGGGGGGTACTGAGTAGTTACGATTGTTGGCAATCATATTATGTGGAAATATTTTGTTCATATAATTTTATGTATTGGGATATATATAGGTCGATGACAAAGTATCCAGTCTTCTACAATAAAACATTCGAATATGGACCATAATTTCAATTTCCCGAATATGTAATTTTGAAGTTCATTTTTTTTAATTCATTGTAACTCAATTCATATCTTTTATCAAAGATATTTTGCTTGATTATTTCTTCTTTGGAATATTTATCAAGCGTACTTTGTTTGAAGATTATCACTTGATATTTATCATTGGCCTGGAGTTCATTATCCGGTATTGGTATCTTTCCTATGAAGCTGCTATCATTTTCTGTCTCAATTAATAATTTACCACCAAATACTTCAAAAACATATTGAGGAGTTAAAAGGGTTGAATCTTTAAACATAAATTCCAATGCATAGATTTTTTCACCAGACTTATTCATGATTTGGATATTCTGCCAGTTTACGTCCACGCCTGGATCCTCTGCTAACCATGAGCACGCATTACATATAAGGCAAACTACAAAGAAACTCATTGCCTTGAAAATTTGTGTAGCTTTTTTCATTATATTTCTATCATTAAAATTAATTGCGAATTTAATTATTTATGTGTTAGAATCCAAATTTTAGCCCCATAAAAAGATTATGGGGCTATGTTTATTAAATGATAATAAAATCCCAAAAGACTATTTTTCCTTTAGTATTTGGGAATGTCTTATCTTGATGGCGGGTACCTAATCTTGGATTTATATATTTTGTATAATTCTTATATCTAAAAGCATTTATATCAAAGAAATCCGCATTATTTTTAGTATATCCTGGCGCTCCTTGACCATAGTGTTTATCAAAATACTTGGCTCCTAAATTACTTGCATTTACCTCAAACCATCTATCTTTGTGCTCCATGTGACTCCATTTTGAAGTAAAGGTAGCACTAGCCAAACTCGGTATCGCAATTACCGGGAAATAAAGAACTCCCCATCTCTGAGTCTGAATATAGTGCCCATATTCATGGACAAAAAGATGATCCCTCCAATCAGCAACATAATTTTTGGGACCAAGAGAATAATGACCTATGGTAAAAGCACTATTTTGATTTTTAGTAACTCCAGAAAGAGCTAACATACCATCCATATCAGTAACTCCATCAACTAACCCGATAGTATTACATACCTGAGAGGCTAAATTCCCTATAATAGAATTTGCAATTCCGTAAGTCCATTTATTCAGGATTTGTCCAAAGTTACCTTTAAACATTCCCATATCAATTTTCCATGCGTTCACAGTTCTTGTCCAATTATATTGACTTACATTAAATCCATGGTTTACCATATTTCCAAAGAAATCAGTTACCGCATTGAATATAGTAAATTGGGTAGGAGGTAAATGTTATTCATAAA
>ULIZ01034199.1_pt1 | contig 46922 bp, 77 predicted proteins | sample 1950601 | NCBI WGS metagenome assembly ULIZ01 (sample SAMEA4835456, study PRJEB28245) | human gut metagenome | biome: gut microbiome; material: fecal sample | place: Denmark | collected 2008 | reverse complement strand
CTTTCTATCATCGCTATTTTCAAATTCGCTATATATCTTTTGTACTAGCTTATCTACTTCAATATCATTAGCGGATACATTATAAGTTTCAATAGTATCTTTTTCTATTTGCTTTTGTTCATCATTAAGATAAACTATTTGATCTCCGCCAAGATTATTGTTAAGCATACTTTTTTTCTTGCTCATTGGCATATGTATTCCTCCTTCTTTATTATTTCTTTATTTATTTTATGTTTAGTTATTAGACTTACATTCTTTTTCACATTGAGTTCTTAATTCTAATATTACTGATTCTAAATATTCAATATCATCTAGGTATTGTTGTTTTGGTATAGAATCTTCATATGTTTGAATTATGCTATCTTTAGCTGCTTCCGCTTTATTCTTTTCAATAGTTAGATATTTGATTTGTTCTTTATATCCTTCTATTTCATTATTCCTAGTTTCTACTACACCAACTAAATCATTACACATTGCTACTAAAGCCCAGGTAAATAGACCAATGATTACTATTCCACCAGTTACCAGCATCATATAACCAGTTTTAATATCTTCCTTATATTTAATACACCAATCTTTTACCTTATTGAATATCTTTTTCATTTAATCATACCTCCCTTTCTTATATTCAATAAAATCTTTATCAACCAGGTCTTGGTATTTATCCTTATGAACTTCCATAAATGGACTACCACCCATTCCTGTCAATAACTTAACTTCTCTTGTCCTACGCATTACTATTACATATAAACCTTGCGGGTCTATTACTTTTACCCATCCTTTTTCTGGTTTAGCTGCTAAAGTAAATCCATAGTCTAAATAATCTCTTTTGAATTCATCGAATTTTTCTTTTTTGATATATGCCTTCATTTGATTTCCTCCCCAGCTTTTTCTCATAATATACTTTATCATTTTCATATATGGTAAAGGTATCTATATTATCACTTACTTCAAAGTTCTTTAACATAGAAAGGAATATACCTGGTTTATCATATTCTGCCATAAATATATTCCTTCCATCTCTCATAGTTGCATATAAACTATATATATTATCCATCTCCTAGAATCTAAACATTCTCTTTCTTGTTCCTTCAGTAGCATATCTTAATGCATCCATTAAGTGGTTGTATTCATCTATTGGGTCATTTAATAATTTATCAGTATCTTTATCTTTCTTCCATACATAATTATTCAATTCTATTATAGTATTTTGACATCTACTATTTACTATTATCTTATAATCTTGTAATCTAGATATACCTTGTTTGATATTATTATCTTTATGTTTAGTTGCTCCTATTGCTCTAGTTATACCGAAGTATTTTAACTCATCAATACTTTTTGGTTCTGCTGCATCACATCTTATTATTTCTTTATTATAACCTTTATACCTTAACATATCAGCTAGCATCATATTTGTTTGCCCTGCTTTATAGAATTCATCAAATATCCATATACGCATATTCTTTTCATCTATTATACAAGCAATCAATGCTGCCACATCATTTGTATAACCAAAGTCTAATCCGAATCTTAATTTTAAATCTGTTTTACCATTTACGTTTAATGATTTCTTTATAATCTCTTTATAATCGAAATCCATAACGGTCCAGTTTCTATATATAAGCCCTTCTGATATACCCCAGTTACCAAGTCCTTCTATATTAAATGCTATTGGATTATTAACTCTTGTTAAATTAAATACTGCAATATCTTCTTCATCTAGAAATTCATTAGCAGCATATATAGTTGTTCCTACAAATATTCCTTCTTTAGGTAAACTTGCAAACTTATTTATAGTCTTTCTTGTTCCTGCATTATATTCATCTAATTCTTCTTCTGTTATATTAACATCAGGACATTTATCAAAGAACCTTCTTTTACCCCACCATTTATCTGACCAAGCATTAAAGGTAAATGTTATTTGTTTCCATAGTCCATGTTCTTCTAATGAACTACCATCAGGCATTCTACCACGAATAGATTTATCTACTTTATCAAAGTCTGCTTCTGATTCTATTTGGAATGCTTCTTCAAACCAAGCCCAACATAAAATACCATGACCAACAGAGAAAGATGTAATATTAAGTGGATCATCAAATCCTCTAAAGAATATCTTTTGACCAGTACTTATTCTAGTTATAGTTAAATCTCCATTATCTGATTTACTATAATACCAATCATCTTTTACACCTAATCTATTTATAGCCCATATCAAATCATTTCTTGTACTAGTTCTATGAGTATTAAGATGCTTTCTTATTACCACCAGGTTAGCCTCTGGAAATTCCATCATATTACTTATATAGAATAAAGCAGTTACTTTTGATTTCTTACTTCCACGACTTCCTTTTATAACTCTATAACGTTCTCTACTATACCAGAATGATTCATATTCCTTACCTATTATTTCATTCAGGTCTATTGTTTTATCTTTTGGACTTTGTATGGTTGGTAGTGATGCCTGGAATTCTTTGGCTTTATAATATTGATTAAAGCTCTCAAAGATGTTGGCATTTGGTTTTAATGCTAATGTTACTCCCATACTAAATCTCCTTTCTCTATATCTCCTTAACTATTCTCTATTATATATATGGTTTTTGTTATTGTTAGAGGATAATCTTTATTCTCTATATCTTATATTCTTATTATTAGATAATCTTTATTATTCCTCTTTTATATTTTATGTATTTTATTCCATAATACTATGTAGTTATTATCTCCCATATCTCTTTCCCGCGAAAACGATTTTTATACATAAAAATAAGATGGCATCTCTACCATCTTTAAAAGGTTTTACATTATTCGAATTATTAAGGAGATTTGATTCAATAATAATTATTTGAATAATGAAAGGTTAGTGAGGGACTCTTGACTCACACAAGATAAATATTTCCCATATCATCCCTCATAAGAAATTGAGTAAAACCTTATAGTATGCAACTGCAGTAATACATCTATCGCCTTTTAGTTTTTTACATATATAGATATTATTGGATTAGTCGGCACCAGGTAAGAACTCTTTTCTCGAACCTCTATATACAACCCTTTATATTAAAATGGATTAGGAAGCTACCGCTATTACTGTATCCTTTTACCCTAGTTCACTATACGTTTATAAGCGCCATTACTTACTAGGAACCATTATTTATAATATGTTACTTATATTTATAATATGTTACTTATATGGATAACTTTCATCTGGATGGAAATCTATAGCACTATAGAATAATTCTCTCCATTCATCAGCTTCCATTCTGCAATTATATAATTCTTGGTTTCTTTCTATTACTAAATCAAAGTTCTTATCCTTTTCTATAGTTAAAGTTTCAATATTCTTCTTTAGCGATTTGTTTTCCTTTGTTAAATCTACTACTCTTGTAACTAATATAGACACAGATATTAAAACTAAAATTGCTAATAGTAATAGTAAGTTATGTTTTAACCAATTAAGAAATTTCTTCATCTATCCTCCATATGTTGCTAGTACTAATCTAGCAATAGCATTATTGTAATATTCTTCTTGCTTTTGTAATTGTTGTTTAAGAATATCTACTTCATGCTCTTTATTATATAATGCCATTGTTAAATCCTGGTTCTTCTTTTCTAATTCATTAGTTGCCATTTTTATTTGTTCTTCTACTGATGGTTCTTGAACTGGAATTTCAGGCATTGCTGGTAGGTCTTCTATTTCCTCTAATGCTAAATCCTCTAATGGAATTTCTTTTAGATTCTTTTCTTCTACCGCTTTCTTTGGTCTTGCCATTATTTTTCCTCCTCTCCTTTTTCATCTTCCATAATGAAATGAGCTGCTCTCATCATTACTTCTGGAATAACTCCTATTGAACTCAATGTAGTTACTTCTGATATTTGATTTGCCATTGTAGCTACTGCTACTGCTGTCATATCTAATACACTATCTACATCTCCACATATTTCAGTTTCACATCCATATCCACCTCTATCAGAATCTTCATCAATATGAATATGAAGTTTAGCTGGTTCCTCTTCATCTTTCTTTGGCTCTTTTACATCTTTGAAAGCATCATTTAATTGCTTTTCAATTTCCTTCATTGCTTCTGCTTTTAATTCTTCTTTTGATTTACCTTTTCCATTGATTTTAATTTCTTTAATAATAACCTTTTCCATTATTTTGTTTCCTCCTTATATGATTTCTTTTCTTCCTCATTTAACCAATGAGCTACTCTTTTCTTTGTTTTAGTATCTAAATAAATACCTTTGATATTTCCTTTATCAGAAGTATATGTATAAAGTAATTTCATGTTATCTTTTACTTTATCCCATTCTTCTCCTTGTAACCTTTCATATCTTTTAGGTTGTAATTCTTTTTCATTATTCTTCATCAATTATTTCCTCCTCATTATTATTATACGAACTAAAGATTTCGTTATTTGATATTATTTCTCCTTTACGCTTTCTTGGTAAAGATTTATCTTCATTCATTGCATCCAACTCTTCTTTTGTATATTGTCTAAAGTTATAAGTTGTTTGTAATGATTTATCTTCTTTATGTAGTTCTGCTATTAAGAAATCTCTATGATTCCTTTCACCAAGTTTCATTCTATTTTTACCATAGACATTCCATAGCTCCCACATTTGTTTCATATACCTTCTTTCTATTCGAAGGTTTTGTAATTCATTTATTAGTTCTATAGCACCTGATCTTGTTATAGGTGTTACTTCTAAATAATGTAAAATATCTCTTATCTTCCACTCAATATCATCAAGCTGGTTTACATAGTTGTGAACTTCTTCTTCCATAGCGGTAAGATTATTTATACTACTTATTACTTTGTTTAGCAGTTCCTCTTTCTTTCTTGCCATATAATACTTTCTTACCTCCTTGCGAACTCTTTTTATTAACCTGATTTTTATAGTAATCCCTCTCTTCCCTTGTAGCAGAAAGTAGATTTCTTAACCTAGAATTTTCTCTTTTAATTCTTCTTGTTTCTAGTGGGTCAGTAAGGTTTTTAATAACCTTACTATAAACATCTGATGCCATTACCTCTTTAAGAGTTTCAATTTCTAAAGATAAACTATTGTATTTCTTACGCCAATACCAAGATGATATCAAATCATCATATTCCTCTGAATGCTTTTTTATCCATCTTCTTAAGTTCATTATTTATCCTCCACAATGTATAAGTCATATCCTTTTTGAATATACTTATATCCATATTTTTTAACTAATTGATCCATATAATAATAACTTGTACCTTGTTTTCTAGCACAATAATCTCTTTGAGTCCAATTCTCATTCAAGCAAGTTACATATGTATTAACCATTTCCTTTTCCCTCTTAATGTTTTCAGCTTTGGCATTCTTCATTAACATACCTATTAGTAATCCAATAACTATTGCTAATAATATAACTCCAATTCTTTTTAATAACCTTCTTCCCCTTCTTGTTTTAGTAAAATAATTTCTCATAATCAAATCTCCTCTCTTTATTTTACAATTTAATTATATGAAATATTTATGGAGAAATCAAGGCATAAATTAAAATTCATTTAATTTTTTATATTACTTGACATTTTTATTGACATTTCCGTATAGATATTTATCTAATCCTGCTTTAAAATCTTCTAACATTCCAGGACTTTCTAGAATATAGGTTGCTCTCATATCAGCCATATGTAATACCAATGATTCAGGATACTTATTAAATAAATCACTTGAACTAAAATAGCTAGTATCTACAAATCCACCCATATGATTTCTTATCATTGCAATTTCTACTTCAGTTAATTGAATATATTGTTGTGCAATAATAATACTTTTCTCTGCATGTCCCATTGGAAACATATCTTCTACTGTATAATATGGTTCTTGTACCCAAGCTCCATTCTTCTTAACATTTCTAGTATCCATTTTATAATAGTTAACCTTACATATATCATGTAATAATGCTGCTATAACTACTGTATCTTTTGGTATATTAAATAGTTGTAATAAATCAGACATTCTTAAGCATTCATAATATACATTTAAACTATGATGTAATAATCCACCTTCATAATTAGAATGATATCTTGTACTAGCTGGTGCTACTTTAAAATCTGAATTATCTAACCATTGAATAAGATTTTCTATTCCCTTTCTTCTTGTACTTAATAATAAAGTTTTGAATGTTTCCCATTCTTCTTGTATAACATTATTCATAATGTACTTGCTCCCTCCTTTCATATTGAATAAAACAATCATCCCCCAGAATCAATTCTACTGGGTAACAAGTATCCATTTCTAATTTATACTCTCCTTTATGAATTGAATCTATAAAAGGTTTGATTGAACTTTTTTTATCTACTCCATATTTCATAAACCTACTTGAACCACTAAATACCTGGTTAGTATATGGTTTAATGAATAGGAATTGAGGAAATAATGGACTTTTCCTATTTACTGCCACTATAAATCCTCCATATATTACTTCTACCGTAAAAGGAGTTTTCCATCTATTACCTTTAGTATGAATTAAATCTCCTTCTTGAAACTTTCTTAACTTTACCATAATATCTTAAACTCCTTTAAATTCTTCTTTAATTGTCTATCTTGTCTTTTTATATTCCATAAATATGTTGGTATACTTTTAAGATATAACCATAATGATTTTTCTTTTAATTCTTGTAATGTTGATTCGGCTTGTACAGCTGCCAACTTTATCTTTAAGCATCTATTCTTTAATGCAATTAAATCTCTATCTTTCCATATACCTTGTAACTTAACAAAGTTACTATCAGCATAGAACATTAAGCAATTACTATCTACTGTATTTTCTGCATGAGTTATTCTTGCTAATGCTTCTTCATTTTCTGGTGGAAACATAGTTTTCAAATCTACTAAAACATACATACTTCTTATAAACAAATAATATTCATCTGTTCCTTGTTTTCTTATTACATAACTATTATTATTGTATATACTATGAACCTGGTAAAATTCTATTTTTGTATTATCTTTATTGTATGCTGCTAGAATTATTTTCTTTGACATTACTCTTATTCTCCTCTCGAAATAACTTATACTTTCTCTCATCTACCATAACTGAATCATATCCTTTGGCTGCAAATATCTCTGTTATTTTAGCACATATTGCCCCTTCTTCAATACTATTCAATAATACTGGATGATAAGATTTAGTTGCCTCATCATAGTATAATACAAGTATTTCTCTTTCATTATTTTCCATTACTTCTTATCCCCCTTTGCAACTACGGTTGTTACCTTTGATCTATCCACATTAACAAAGGTTACATTCATAGCTCCTTGTTGGTTTCCTTCTCTATCAAATATATTAAAGCCATACATTCTATTCAATTCTTGGATTGAAGTGAATATTACTCTATGCATTGCTTCTGTAATACCATTATCTTGTATCTTTTCTTTTGCCAATCTTATTTCCTCTAAAAGTATTCTTACACCTTTATCAAAATCATACATATCACCAAGTATTTCATTATTTCTTATTTCTTCATATAATACTTTTAATCTTTTTATTACTCTTGGATTATTTTGTAATTCCTTTAGTAATCTATTTTGATTGAATTGTTCATATGTTCTTCTGTTTGGATATGCTTGTAACATTGCTTCTAATGGTTCCATACCTTTAGAAACATTCAAACAGAATTGTTCTTGTTCTTTTGATAATGCTTGATTTCTTACTTTCTTTGGAGCTTTTTCTTCCTTCTTCTCTGCCATCAGAATAACCTCCTCTTAACTATTTTACGAACTTCTTGTAAATGTAATTGATAACACTTTGGTCCATAACCTTGAACCTGGGATTGATAATTCTTTAATTTCTTACCACATCTTTTACATTTTAATTCTCTTTTGAATTCATATTTCTTTTCTATCTTCATAATATTACTCCTATCAACCATTCCCAAGCATATTGAGCTGGCATTCTACCACTTCTAATATCTTTATCAAGTTTATCTAAAGCCCATCTAATATCTAGTAAATCATTTTTAGTATATGGTACTCGATAATCTCTTATCTCTTTTACTCTACCCCAGTATTCTCCAGCGTTATATGCTCTTGTTCCACCATCCCACTTTCCATAGATTTTAAGATATATGAAAATGTTAACAGTGTTATATAGTTCAGGTATATAACTTAAGATATTACATTCATTCTTTTTTATGATGTTATAATATTGTGCTAGAAGATATGAATCTCTTGTTATAAATGCATCAGCAAATTGTTTAGGAGTAGGTATTTCTTTTCTATCCATAAACAAACAAGCATAAGTTATTGCATCTATAGCATCATCATGATTCTCAACATAATGATTATATTTGTTCATTTCCTCCACGATATTATTATACGAATTGAAACAATTATAAGCTATTCTCTTTGCGAAGTCTAATTTTATTTGATGGTTTTCTTTGTTAACATATTTGATAGCTATATCATTAGTTACATAATTAAAGGTAGTAATATAATCTTCAAATACTTTTTTGAATACACTCTTTTCTGGTATTTCATCATATATCAATACTACACAATGCTTTCTGGATAATTCAATAAGTCTTTCATATACCTTTTCTTTTTGTTTAAGGTATTCTGTATCATTGTATACAACATAAACTAATTTAAGTTGAAATAAACTCTTTTTCTCCAATTCCTTATAAAGGTCTTGAGCACTTTCTAAATATTTAATATTACCGTATAATTCACCTATTTTTTGATAGTATATTTTTCTTATTAAATTCTCTTCCCCAGTAAAGATGTATAGATTATTTACTACCCCATCTTTTAATTCTTTTTTCAAATCTACTAATGATTTCATTCTACCATCTCCATTAACATATTATGAATAAGCATTTTATAGTTACTTATTGCTATTTTATTCAGTTGATATAGGGTTTTTTCAATAGCTTTGATATATTTATATGAGCCATTTACTTTACTTACTATACCTGATTCTAATAGCTCTAAATAAATCTTTATCTTATCCACATCATCATTACTAGACCAAAACTTATTTGATATTGTTCCAATGTCTTCAAGTTTCATTCCCTTTAATATGGCATCAATAGTAAAATTAGATAACTCAATTAGTTCTTCTATATCCTGCCTTTCTTTATATTTTCTTAATATGGATGGAGTGATATCCATTTTATACTCGTTAATTAACGTATTTAACAAGGTTTCATCAAAAGACAGTATATTTATATAGTCTAATATGTTTTCTTTAGAATATGGTTGAATATTCATATTATATGCCCTTGATACTAGTGTATCCAGGAAATTATATGCTGATGTGGTTACTACTATCTTTGTTCCTGCTGGTGTTTCCTCTGCTACTTTAAGTAATGCTGCTTTGGCTGCTGGGCTTGATTTTTCAAAGTCTTTGAAATGATAAACACAATTGTTATTATTTCTATCACTTGATTCTACCAAACCTCTTATTGTATCTACCTTATTATCTAATAACTTATAGTGCATACCATAATGGTTAGCAATATACTTTACTAAATAAGTTTTACCATAATGCTCTGGACCTCTTATTAAGATAAAAGTACTATTATCTATTTTTCCATTATCAATTAAATCTTTATTCTTTTCTTGTCCTACTAAATACATCTCTCAATCACCCAAGCTTCCAATAATACTTTAATATCCATCTTCGGTGCATTGATTACATTGTAAAGCTTTTGTGTATAATCTCTTATTTGATTAGTAATGTTTTTAGGACAACTTTCTAAAATATCATTCGGAAGATTAGATACGCTAGTATTATTTAGTATCAAATATTTTTGTAAGTTTAATAGAAATTCAAAATACATATTAAGTAATAATCCCATATCTATTCCACTTATAAAGAATTCATCTAACTTCTTAATTGCTGCTTCTGTATTCTTACTTAATAGTAGTTTTGTAAAATCATATAATTCATATGGTGTTACCCCACTAGATAATACCTTAACTACATTTTCTAATGTTAACTTTTTACTATATTGTAAACATTTATCTAAAGTAGTAATGGCATCTCTCATTCCACCTTGTGCTTGTTTTGCTATATAATCTACTGCAGCATCTTCATATTCAATGTAATATTTTTCTCTTCTTTCTTTATCAGCTTCTACATCATTTAATTGCCAAGAAGATTCAAATTCCATATTCTCACAATCAATTATGTATTTCAATCTTTTGATTATACCCTCTTTTGATATTCTTTGGAAGTTATATCTTTGTACCCTTGATAATATAGTTCTTGGAATCTTTTGTGGGTCTGTTGTACAGAATATAAAGATTGTACTAGCTGGTGGTTCTTCTAATAACTTTAACATTGCTTGCCAAGCTGCATTTGATAATGAGTGGCACTCATCTATTATGTATATTTTATATTTACTATCTAATGCTTTAAACTTACTATCATTGATAATCTTTCTTACATCATCAACACTATTATTTGAAGCTGCATCTAATTCTATTGGTTTACCTTTGCCATCATTTATCATATCAGCAACTATTCTTGCACAAGTAGTTTTACCAGTACCAGCACCACCACAGAATAAATAAGCATTTCTAATATCATTATCTTTTATTTGATTTTCTATGATAGTTTTGATAGCACCTTGTTCTGATACATCTTCAAATCTTTTTGGTCTATATTTATTTGCTAATGGTTGAGCCATATTATACCTCCTTGTTATTGATGCTATCTATTAAATCATCTAGATATTTTCTTATGACTTCTAAATCGCCAATACTATAATTATTCTTTTGAATCATTTTATCATAACTTTCATTAAGAAAATCTATTATTGCTTCTCTCATTATTCCACCTCCTCATCAGTTTCTTCTTCAATACCAAAGTATCCTAGTAATCTTTCTGTTGACATATAATAATGACCTCTTTGTGCTAATCTAGTTGTGAATACTCTTAATTGCCATCTTGTTTTAAAATAAGTATCCACTAACTCTTTACTAGCACCAGGTTTATCTGCTTTATATTCTATCAACAATCTAATAAGGTTTAAGTATTTATCTTTATTGATATTTAATGCAATTACCTCTTTACCTTTACTTGCATACTCTAATGCTTCTTGTAAAGTAAATTGTTGCATCCCACCTTTATCTAATAAAGTTCTTTCAATCTTAACTGGTCTACCAACTCTTTTAAGTTGTTTCTTACAATATTCTTCAGATATTTTCATAGATATCCACCTCCTCCTGGTTTTTGTATATTATAATCTCGATGGTCTTCATACCATCTATCTAAATATTTCTTTAGTCTTTTAAACATAGACATTAGTTCCATACCTTCATCGTGGTAATAAACATGTACCTTTCCCTCTTTACCCTTTCTTCCTAATTTAATATCATACATTTGTAATTCTGATATCAAAGGTTGTCGTTTAAAGTATAGAGTAAAACCACTTCTATCTATAAGATTTCCTATCTGCTTCATAATGTTTTCCATTTGAGTAGTTTTAGGTACTGGTGATTCCATCAAATCTTTAAACATCTCGTTCATAGTTTTCCACCAAGAATTTCATCATCTTACTATCAATGATAAAATAATCCTTTCCATCTCCGAAGTCAAATCCAATAGCACATTCTAATTTACCCATTGAAAATTGCTCTTCTTTTAATTTCTCTAACCATTCTTTTTTAATGGATACAGATTTACAAGGAGATGTACTTGTTTTACATTCTACTAAAAATGCCATAGTTCTTACATCTCCTTTATAGAAATCTGTTGCTCCACTATTTGCATTGACTTTACCATTTAATAATTTAGCAATTCTTTGTTCCTGCTCATAACTATATTTTCTGGTATTCATAATATTACCTCCTCATAGTTAATTATACGAAATCAATGCTTCTAACTTCTTAAATAATTCCTTGTTTTCTTTTATTACTTTTATAAGATTTGGTTTACCTTGAATCTTTTCATCATATAATACTTCTCCTGTATCAGGATTGATTATATCATAATAAGAACCTCTTTGTAATATTGCTCCAATCTGTATTAGTACATCTATAGTATCTGAAATATAATCTATACCTTCTAAATAATTTAATGTATAGAATCCCATTCTTCTATCACTTCTACAAACTTTAGATTTTTCTATTTTTACTTTTACTAAATTACCAGCTGGATTCTCTGCCCCTCTAGTTAATTCTTTGTTATTAACATCTATGAAATTTCCTTGTTGGAACATTAACCTTACAGAACAATTATGCTTGAATCCTCTTCCTCCTGGTGTTATGAATTCATTATATGGATTATTTAAGTCTTCTCTTACTTGGTTAATCATAATACACATACAATTATATTTTCCAAGTAATGGTACTATTATATTACAAAACTTTGTAAGAGACATTGCTATTCCACCATATTGTTTTTTCTCTATATCTTCCTCGAATGCTGATTTGCTAACTAATTGAGCCACACTATCTAAAACTATTAAACCTATTTCACCAGTTTCAATTACTGTTCTCATAATTTCAAATATTTGTTCAGCATATTGCTCTTGTGGTTTAATAAGTAATAAGTCTTTTACATTAACTCCAAGTTTAGTAGCCCATTCAACATCGAATGTATTTTCTGCATCAACAAAACAAACTCTTCTCTTTTCTGTTTTATTCTTTTTGGCTTCTTCAGCAAACTTTATTTGACATTGTTTTACCATATCTAAAGCAGTAGTAGTTTTACCACTTCTTTCAGCTCCGGCAAATTCTATCATTCTACCCATTGGTAAACCACCATACATCATATAGTTTAATCTTGGAGAACTAAATGGGACTTTTTCATATTTAATAAGTTCAGCATCATTACCATTAAAGGCAATTTCTTCTTTATACTCTTTGTTGATTTCTTTAATAATCGAATCTAATTTACTCATCTTCTTACCCCATTTCCTATCTGATATTCCATCATTCTAGCATCAAATATTCTTTTCAAACTATTAACCATTTCTTGAGCCATTTCTATCTTGGCTCTAATTAACTTATAAGCTCTTTGATATATAATTTCATTGATGGCTTCATTTATTACTTGACCTTCAGCTGTAGTATTTTTATCAGCTACAGTACCATTTGCTTTTTCTCTTGCAATATTGTAATTAGTCTTTCTAGTCATTTCAGCAATATCTTGTTTGATACCTACTGCCTCTTGACCTTCATTTACGAAGTATAGTATTGATGGTAATTGTGCTAATAAATCTTCTATCTCCTGGTTAGTAATCTTATCTTTACTTTGAAATATAGATTTACATGTTCCCATAACTTTATCAAGTTCTTGGGTAAACTCTTTGGAAATATTAAATGCTATATCTTCAATCAGTTTACTATTTTCCGAGATTTCCTGGTTTAATAACAAGTTTTCCTTCATCTACTTTTTCCTCCTTTGTCATGCGAATCATTTCACACATAACACATTCTATCTTACCAGTCTTTTTATTTGGTAACCATAAACTAAAACGATGGCATTCAGGACATCTATGTTTAGGTTTTCTTCCGAATGCTTGAGATAGAACTTTCTTATCTTTTTCATCCCTCATTTTCTTCGCTAGGTTTGACATCTTCTTTTTCCTCCTCCCCTATACCATAAACAAGTTTGAACCAATCATCAGCAGTCATTGTTATTAACCAAGGTCTATTATTCTTTCTATGTGCAACTATTGGTAAATCCCCTTTAACCTTGTTATCTCTTATTGCCTGGTCTATAGCATTATCTATATTCAAATGTTCAACCCTCTTAACTTCTATATGTATACCAGGTATTCCAACACAATCTGCTAAAGATTCTAATTCCTTTCCATTATATTGTGCAGTTCTTCTTACATCAAATCCTTTAGTTTTACAATAATTGGCAAACTCTCTTTCACCTGCAGCACCTTTCTGCTTACTGTTTATCATAAATGATTCCTCCTATAAATGTTTAGAACATTCTCTCTTATATCTACAATACTCACATACTTTTGCTGATGGACCTGTTACTCTATCTTGTCCTCCGACAAAGTTAGGGTCTATATCTTTATTAGTAATCTTTGGTGGTACTGTATTACTATTTACATATTCTTCACATTTCTTAATTTTATCTACAACCTTTACCCTCTTATCTTCTTCCGTAACATGATATAGAAATGATTTCTTATTGCAGAAATTTCTATCTTCATATACGAATAATGTATCAGGTATACCAAAGTTTAATGAATAACAAGCTGCTTGTGTTTGGTGCATTAGTTCTTCTTTTTCTCTTGAATTAAACTTTTGACTTACCTCTGTTTTGTACTCAAATATAAAATATTTGTTTTCAGGTATATATTTGATTATACCATCGGTAAAGAAACTCATGTTATATCTTTTATTGAAACAGTGGGTTTCCATTCCTTTTTTCTCTTTTATTTCTATATCTACTAGGTTATGTTCTTTGACGTAAGTTTCTACATCTATATATTCAAATTCCATTCCTAGTCCCTTCATCTCGTTTAACACCCTTTGTATTCTATCATGTCTATCGGTACCACTTTCACATATACCAATAAATGAAGGGTCTTTCTTTTCTTCCTCCGGTTCTACTCCTTTTCGAACAAAGTACATTTGTCTCATACATATTAAGCTTGATGGTTTATAATAAATTGATGGCTTATAATCTGGTTCAAGTTTAACTATTGCCTCATTTATTCTTTTAAGAAATAAGGAGGCTACATTCTTACTAGCCTCCTCTTCTTTAATAAGGTTAGAGACTGAAAATAATCCCCTCGCCATTACTAATCCTCTAATAAAGCTGTTATTTGAATTATATCTTTTTGAACCATCTTAATAGCTCTATCATTATCTCCAAAGAAAATAGTTATATTATCATCAGGTAATACATCTAATTGTTCTTTAAGATTTTTAATATCAACTAAAGCATTAAATTCTACTAAACCATCCACGCTTGCCTTTGAATACTTAATATCTTCTTGTACTGTTTCTTCTACTGAAGCAATACTTAATCTATCTTTCTTAAATGTTAGGTTAATACCATTTCTATCAAAGTCTTTGATAAATAGTAATGCTCTATCTAAAATATCTAATAATTCTTTTTTACTAATATCTGCATTATAAGTAAATGAAGAAGATAACATAGATTGAATTGCCTCTAATGGATAATTCTCTCTATCTTGCCCTATAACACTTTGAATGATATAATCATTATCAAATATTGTTAAGGTATTAGTTTCTGATACATAATCTAATTTACCTTTTTCAATTCCTAATGACATTAAGATATTTCCTAACTCTCTGCTAATGAATAGTTCTTTTGATTTTAATGATTCAATATTTGGAACTGATGATACTTTAAATGCATCTGAAGCAATTATTTGTGCTGCTAGGTAATAGTTATTCATTTCTTTAGCATCAAATGAAGCAGGTATTGAAGATTTGGCAATTTCTAATCTTCTTGTTAATTCTTTAAAATCTATTTCAGTACCATTACCAGCTGGTTCCTTTATCTCTGGAAACTTAATTACTTCTCCACTTTCATCTATACCAATATCTAAATAGTATAGACCGTTACCTTCAATTACTAAAGCATTACCATTCATATCAAATCCTATTTCAGGAGTTGTTATTTTATTAACTAGGCTAGTTAGTAATTGAACATCTACTACTACTCTCATTTCATCTGTTGTTTCTACCTTCTCTTTTATTTGGAAAGTAGTTCTTGTATCAGTAGTAGTAATACTTAAATATCCACCTTCTATTTTAACTTCTGTTAATATTGTTAGTGGTGAAAACTTATCTAAACTACAAACCTTAACGGCTTTGTTTAACATTTTCTGAATACTTTCAGTTTTAACTTTTATCATTTTCTTCCTCCTATTTTACATTTCTTGCCACTAGTTCAGCAGCTTTTCTTTCAAACTCATTTCGAGCTTCTTTATCATTTCTTAAATCTTCAGTCATGAATGTTACATTGGTGCTACCTGATGCCTTAACCCCTCTTGCACTTACGCATCCATGTTTCATATTAAGATTTACATATACTTCTGTTGACCCAGTTGCCAAAGAAATACACTCGGCAATATCAGATGCTAGTTTTTCTTGTAATTGTAATCTTTTAGAACACATTTCTACTATTCTATATAATTTACTTAATCCTAGTACTTTATATGTTCCATTTTCATTCTTAACTGGAATATAACCTATTACTGCAGAACCATCAAACATTAGTGCTAAATGATGTTCACAATGGCTATATATATTCTCTTGATATATTGTTACAATAGGGTCATACCCTACTTCAAAGTTTTTGCTATACTTTTCTGCAATTTCTTTGTTTGTATATTCTTCTCCTTCTAAAAGTTCTTGCCAATAACCAGCAATTCTTCTTGGAGTTTCTTTTAATCCTTCTCTTTCAACATCTTGCCCCATTGCAATCAGTAATTGCTTTGCGGCTTCTTTTACCGCTTCGTAATTGAATTTTCCCATAATCTACACTCCTTGCTTATTACCCCATACTAAAGTATGAACTTGAGGTAATATAAATACTCTTTCCATATATGAATTAGCAACCATATTTATTAGTTTTTCATAATCTGATAAAACTCTTTTTGATATATCTCCAGCTTCAGTAGTATTAGTATTACCTACACTTAAGTATAAATCAATATCAACACCTTTTTCTCTGTAATAATCAACTAAAGCATAATACTTTGTTGCAAATTCAAAATCTTCTTCATTGAATACTGGTATCTTAATTGCTACCTTTTGTTTAATACTTGATAACAATTTCATATATTGATTAACTGTTTCATAAACATCTGGTTGTTTACTTGATGGTGCCTTTGGACTGATTACCAATAGGTCTACATCTAATAACCAATCAGGCATTTTACTTCCTTGTGTTTCTATATCCACAGTAATATTATTATCATGTAAGATATCTATTACTTCTTTGAAATCATATAAACAAGGATTACCACCAGTTAATACTACATTGCTGCATTTACTATTATTACATTCTTGTACTAATATATCAGCCAATTCTTTTGTGCCATATCTTTTAATAGAACCATCTATCTTCCAGGCGAATTTACTATCGCACCAAGCACATTTGAAATCACATCCTGCTACCCTTACAAATAAAGTTTGCATTCCTACATGTGGTCCTTCTCCTTGAATTGTTGGACCAAATATTTCAGCAACTGGAATCATTATAACACTTCCTTTTCATCAAATAATGATAATTGTTCATAATTACTATTTTCTTCCTCTACTTCTTCATAATCTTTTTCTACTGTTGCATATGAATCAGCTGTTTCATATAATACCATTTTTGTTAACTGAACTTTTTTACTTACATTTAATTCATTGTGTAAATAGTTTTCAATTAACTCTGCAAATACATGAACCATATATTCTGCTGTTGTTGGCTCTTCAAATAACATAACCTTGTTTTCATATCTATCAGCAACTTCTTTATAATCAAGATTCTTTTTATCACCAACATAGCATAAAAACATATGATCCGGAAGAACTTCTTTCATAGCTTCTTTTAATAACTTAAAATCAACTACCATTCCAAATTCTGAACTATCTCTTGGACCAGTTAATGTTACATATGCTTTATATGTATGACCATGTAGATTTCTGCATTTACCATTATAACCTTCTGGTAAAACATGTGCTGCATCAAAATCAATATGCTTTGTTACACTTGTTAAGTTTTCCATATTATTTCCTCCTTCACTATTATTATACGAATTACTTTTCTTTGATTAACTTATGTATGTTAATTATTACTAAAATACCATTTAGTAACCATACACTTAAACTGCCAATCAATATTCCATAAATGATAAATAGAATTGCTCCTATTGTATCAAATATTCTTATTAACTTTTTACTATTCATTGCAAACGCTACCACTATAAATAATGTTGCAATGATTCCTAATATTTCTACCATCTACTCATATCCTCCCACGGATAAACAATCCATTCATCCTTCTTTACATATTCGAAATAATCAAAGAAGCATTGGAATTGTGCTTCCTCTGCTAATTGATTATCTTTCACATACATCGCTGTTATAAAATAATTCTTCTCATTCATTAAATCTGAATACTTCTTCATTGTTATACCTGTATCAATAATATCATCAATGATAATACAACCAGGTTGTGGATTCATTAGTATTGGTTTATCTATTTCATAAGATAATAAGGTTGCAAGCATTAAACCACCTCTTGGAAATGTAAATATTCCAGGACATTCATCTAAATGGAAGTATTGATCTTTTTTAAGTCTATCTACTAAATTATATAGATATTCTTTTACTTCCCACCATTGAACATATTTCTTCATAATTACCTCCTAGAATAATGGCTTTCTTGTAATCTTATCTTCGTATTTATAATTGTTACAGAAGTCTAATATATAGTAAACATTTATTACTGTTCTATAGATATAACCTCTTTCTCCAGTTATTTGGTCTAGGGTAATTCCTAGTTTATCAAGATACTTTTGCAATGTCTTCATTGCTGCATCTGATTTATTAAAGATATGATTCTTTAAATTACTTTGTACATCACTTACTGGAATAATACCATAATCAGTCATAATACTTCCTCTACTAGCGCACATAATATGACTTGTACTATCTGCACTTGTTATTGGGAAACTTTTTAATAACTTTTGATTAGTCATTCCGAATGTATGTACTTTAATTTTTCTACCAGTTTCTTTTTCAAATTCTTTTATAATTAAGAATACTTTATTTAAGAAATATTCTATTTGATTTTTAGATGCCCCAACTAAAGCACCAACTGCTATATAATCTTTTCCATATGATAAAATCTTTTTAAGATATTCCCAGCTTTCACCTTCATGGAAGACTGGTATAAGTTTTTCAGGATACTTTAAATGTTCCATCATATAGTTATAATTCTTTTCGCTGGCTTCTTCGGTTTTATCTCCCTTGAATTTAGGGATTACATCTAATGGTGCTATTATATCAACATATTCACCAATTTCATTGATATAAGATATATAACTATCTATATCAACTTCATCTCCTTTAGTACTTACTGTATAAGCACCAGAGTCTATAAATAATTTACCAGTATATTCAGGATGTTCTTTTTTATATTCAACAACCCTCTTAATCATTGGTCTATTATTATATTGAGAGAGCAACATATTACAGTTGTTCTCCATCAATATATTAAATAACAATTCAGAATTCCATCCTACAAAGAAATAATCTAATTTATCATTCATATTATTTCTCCTCCAATCTATTATAAGTATCATTCTCATAATCTACTGGATCTAGAACTCCATTTGCTAGGAATGATTCAATTCTCTTTCTACATGAAGGGCAAGTTCCACATGGTTTTTCTCTTCCTTCATAACAACTCCAAGTTAAATAATAAGGTGCTCCTAATTCAAGTCCCTTTGCAATAACTTCATTCTTATGTAAGTTAATTATTAAACCTTCAACTCTTACTTCTCCACCTGTTCCTTCATAGATGGCTTCTCCCATTGCTTTATTGAATGCTGTACTACAATCTGGATAAGCATTTCCTTCCGCATCATCAGCATGAGAACCATAGAAAATAACTTCTGCATTTTCTTCTACTGCAAGAGCTGCTGCATATGATAACATCAAACCATTTCTGAAAGGTACATAAGTATCTACAGCGTGATGACCATTTGCTTCTGTTTGGTCTTCATATCTTGTATGCTCAACATCATCATTTCCTGCTAATAATTTACAAGTTTTGTTATCTTTATAAACTTCAGTCATATCTCTAATGATATGTTTAACTCCATAATATTCAGTAATCTTTTTAGCACACTCTAATTCAATGCTATGTTTTTGACCATATGTAAAACTAATTGCTATAACATTTTCAGCTCCATATTTATCAACAGCCATTGCTAAACAAGTTGTACTATCAATACCACCACTAAATACTACCATTGCTTTTTTCATATTCACACCTCCTTCATGTTGGGTTTGTTTTGTTACTTCATTTTCCATAATTTTTCCTCCTTTTAGTTTTTCAAGTGGATTGGGTTAATGGATACCTTCCACCTAATATTATTATACGTATATACTTTCCCCATACCAGCAAGCTGATATTTCTGCATCACACTTCATTGGAACTGAACATCTATCATTTGACTCTATCATTACTTGGGATAATAATTCTGTTACCCTCTTAACATTTTCAATAGGACATTCTCCTATATTTTCATCATGCACGGACATCAATAATCTAAAACCTAATTCATTTAGTTCTTTATGATTATACAATGCCACCATTGCTCTTTTTGTCATATCGGCAGCAGAACCTTGAACTATTCCATTAACTACCTGTCTTTCACTAGATGCTAACCAAGCTCCATTATCTTCAATGATTATTCCATTTGCTAATGCATCATCCATTATTTTCTTTCTTTGATTAAATGATGCTTTTTCTAATTGTTTATTGTAATAATCTTTTATCTTTTGACTTACTTCATTATCTGCTTCTTCATCCGAATCAAATAATGGGTCAAAGTTAATTGGTCTGTTAACCCCATATTTATATTCATATCTTTCTTTTTGAATATATTTAAGATATCTTCTTCTTCCCCATAAAGTAGTTGTATAACCAGTTTTCTTTGCTTCAGCTTTGGCTTTTTCTATGTATTCCTTTATCTTTGGAAAACCTTCAAATAAGGAATTAGAAATTTCTTTTGCTTCTTCTGTAGTTATTCCTAACTGTTCAGCAACTGAAGCATCTCCTCTACCATACATTAACCCTAGAACAACCCCTTTAATATTACTTCTTCTTTTCTTACCTTCTTTATTGGTTGTACCATCAGGATAGAATTCTTTACAATCCTCATAAGGAACATGAAATGCTATACTCGCCATTGTTGAGTATAAATCTTTTCCTGTCTTATAGGCATTTATCATATTCTCATCCCCACATAAATGAGCAAGTATTCTTGGCTCTTGTTGGGAATAATCGGCACCTACCATGTAATAACCATCAGTGGCTTTAAACATACATCTAATTCCACCATCTCTTGGTATATTTTGTAAGTTAGGGTCTGAAGAACTAAATCTTCCGGTGTCAGCACCATTTTGATTAAATGAAGCATGTAATCTACCGGTTACCTTTTCAATCTTGGCTGGTATTGCTTCAATATAGGTACTTAATAATTTTTTAATAGTTCTGTATTCTAAAATAGCATTAGTTAATGGTAAGTTAATATGTTTCAAAGCTGCTTCATCTACAGCTCTTGGATTATCTTTATTACCACTTTGACATCCAATGATATCATATAACAATATTGCTAATTGTTCAGGACTATTAAAGTTTATTGGATTTTGTAACTTGGTATTATAATGTATCATTCTGAATTTAACTATATTATCTTCATACAATGCTATATTATCTTCTACCTCTTTAGTTACCTTTTCCAGTTTTTCATTATATTCTTTATTTAGTTTATCAGCAAGTTCCATATCTATTGCTACTCCAGTTCTTTGCATTGATGCTGTTACCTGGATTAAAGGAACTTCAACTTCTCTAAATAATTTATACATTTCAGCATTCTCTGGTCTTTCAAAGAATTCTTTTTGATGTTCATAAAGTTTATAAGTCATCCAAGCATCTCTAGCGGCATAAATATATCCACTTTCAATTGGTACTTGGTCAAATCTTATACCTTCAAACAAATCATTAAAATGCGATAGAGTTTCTATCTTATCTTTATTTTCTAAATGACTACAATATTTACTGTATTGGTCTTTTAAACTTCTTTTGAATTCATCATTAGTTATTAAATAACTTGCAACCAATGTATCCCAATATGGACAGTTCATTTTAGAATCTAGAAAAGTTTCAAGCATATTGATATCGAACTTACCATTGTGATAAATGAATTTAATGTTTTCATTAACACATTGTTTCATTTTATCCTTAACAAATTCTATATCAGCTTGATTATCAAGTCTCTTATTATAAATACTTGAAATATGATTCACAGGGATATAGGAAGCTTTTTCTCCCTCTGTATATAAACATATTCCAACAATTATATCTTCAAAAAAGTTTAATCCTGTGGTTTCTGTATCTATTGCTGCTATTCCATTGGCTCTTATATGCTCGAAGTATTCTTCAATTTCTTCATTGCTGATTAGTATTCTATAATCGTCTTTATATTCTCCAAGGTTTTCGCTGATTCTTTCTCTTATTGCATTTATTCTTGCTAATAGATTATTGCTCTTTGAAGTTTTCTTATTTTGAGACTTTTTTAATGCCTTCTCTTTTAACATCCTATCCATTTCTTTTGAAGTTCTTGAATAAGTATCAAAGAGAGCCATAACTAGTACCCGCCGTTACCGTTATTTATAGTTCTACGATTATTATTCATTGGTGCAGCTGGTTGTTGGTAACCATAATTAGGTTGTGGACCATAACCTTGTGGTGCTCCATATTGTTGTGGAGCTGGTTGGCTATAATCTTCAACTCTAGCTGGTTGACCAAAGTTATTATAGTTATTACCTCTTGGTTGGATACCTGGGTTTTGTACTGGAGCTTCTTGATTATTACCTGGAAGTACTCCTGTTCTTGTAAAGTTATCCATTTCATCGAATGATAACTCTTTAATTATTCCTTGTTCAACTACATCAATAGGTTCTCCTAATTGTTCTAAAGTAGTTCCATCAACTGGTAATGGAATAACTGAATAAGTTGTTCTAGGATCTCCCTTTGCTCCATTTCTTTTAATCTTAAATGGAATTGAACATAATGGAGTATCTTTATACTCTATAAATAGTGGTTGTAATGTCTTTTCAAAGAATGAACCACCTCTTTGCCATACCTGTGCCTCATTTGCATCTTGGTTAAACACATTTAGATAAACACTCTTTCTAATTGGGTTTCCTGATGCGCATAAAGGACATACAGATAATGGTGCTGAATTATCAGGTCTTAAACAACTGATAACCTTTCTGTTTCCTTCACTATCTTGTACTTCGTGAATAGTATCTACAATAATTTCTTCTAATGAATTATACATGAATCTAACTACTGCAGAATCACCATCATTACTTAAAGATAGAAAGTTAGTTCTTCCACCACCTGATGGAAATTGCGCTGCTTGGGCTGGATTTAATCTTGCCATAATTTTTCCTCCTTCATTTTGCTTCCTATATTTATTATACGAGAAATAAAAAAAAAGAAGGATTATAAAGTAAATCCTTCTGAATAATTATTCGATAGTTTAAATTGTAAATTAGTTAATAGTTCTTTATATTGTTTTAAAGTAATATTTAAGTGTTTACTAATTTCATTAGATTTATAACCGGCATCTATAAGTTTAACTAATGCTGATTCCAATCTGTTTAAATCATTTTCACTTATGAAATCATCTACGGTGAAATAATCTATTTCTCTTGATGGTTCATAGTTAATCTCCTCTTTTAATTGGTCTAATGAATATGCTGATTCATTAAACTCATATTTCTTTGTTCTTTGCTTTTCTATGTAAGATATATATTCACATCTTAAAGCATTACCATAATAAGTTAATACCTTACCTTTACCACTGTTTAGTTTTGGAAGGCATCTAAATAATACCTCCATCGCAATACTCATTTTATCTTCATATGGTATTGTAACATATTTGCTGCCAATACTTACACTGAATGCCTTAACCCCATACCATAATTGATTAAAATATAATTCATTCTTTGTTGAGTTATACAATTCTGCTAACTCCTCTAAATTAAAACCTTGTACCCCTGATATTTCATTTTCACTTTTCATCTTCATAATTTCTTTTACCTTTCACCTTTCAATAATTATGGATTGAAATATCATTAAACTTTTGTAAAAGTAATAAACCTAATTTAATTAGTTCACCACCCTTCCTGGAATAAAACAATCACATCAGAATATCTTATCCTATCCATGTTATAAATATATGATATTGAAATTAAAAAATCAATAGTTTTTTTCCATAATTTTTTAATTTCTTTTTTCGCCCTATTCATAATCCCTTAATTTACAAGGGATTTTCAAGAATTCGTCAAGTGTCAAATCATTGACATCTTTACCCTCTGGCATCAAATATTCATAAACAATTTTACCTTTTGAAATATTTTTACATAATTTTCTTGCACCATTTCTTCCAGCATTATCTCCATCAAGACATAAGTATATTGTTCTAAATGGTAACTGATTTATTAAATCATATTGATAATTACTTCCTGTTCCCATTAAAGCAATAGCATTATAACCCCATTTCGCTAGTGTTAATGCGTTAAAGAATGATTCACAGATAAATATATCGGGTTTGTTATAATCTAATTCATATACTCCGTATAACGGTTTATTTCTAGATGATGGTAAGATAAACATTTTACCAATTACAGAACGCTTGGCTATAAATAGGGTTCTTCCATTTATATCTCTTATCGGAAATGTTATACTATTACTTACCCTATCATAACCAATATCATATTTCTCTATTATCTCATTTGTTAAACCTCTTTTGTACATATATGGGTGGTAGTATCTATATTGTTGTAATAATGCCTCTTCAACAAATTGTTTAGGTGCTTCTTGACTTCTTCCATTTTGTCTTGCTCCAATATAGACATTCAATTTCCTGGTATATGTTACATCAAAGTTTTGTAATATCCAGTTAACTCCTTCAGTACCATCATCTTGTACTCCTAGTATTCTTGATATAAAAGTTTCTAGAGTACCTTTATACCCACAAGTAAAACAATGGACCCATATCTTTCCATCCACTGGTTCATTGTTTACACCACATGATGGTTTTCTTTCTTCCCCGTGTTTATGGAAAGGACAGGTTACCATTGTATTTGTATATACATCTCTTATATCTCTAAAGATTTCATTTCCATCACGATTTTTGATATAATTCTTTAACTCATTTAGAATATCAATAGTAGTGGCATTTATTTGCCTATTATTTATAGTTAACATTAGAATGGTGACTCCTCTTCATTATTTCTTCTACTTAAACTTTCATCTTCTTTAGATGCAGTCTTTTCATTTCCATATCTAGAGAACTTAAATTCACCTTTATCAATATCCCATAAGTAAACAAATTGTCCTCCAACTGGTCCATATCTGTTTTTGACTACTTCTAATTTTAGTTCCTGCCCTACCCTTGACATACTTATTACCTTACTACTGTTTTGAGATATTGCATCCGATTCACTCATATGTTCAAGTTCAGGTGTATCTGTTTTAGCTGCTGCTCTGTTTGCTTGAGATAATGCCAATACAGGAATATGATATTTCATTGATAGATTAAATAAGTCTTGAGAGATATTTCCTAACTTAATTCTTAATTGTTCTTTATAGTTAGTTCTATAATCCTGCATCAAACTGAATTGGTCTATACCTACTATATCAAGATTGTATTTTTTAATCATAAAGTCTATATCATTTACTGTTGCTTGATGTCCTAGGTCTTTTGGAGTTATTACTACAAAACAATTTTCTGCTTTTTGTAATTCTTCTATATACTTTTCATATTTCTCTTTTTCTTCTTTACTTCCTCGCATCAATGCTAGGTTACTAAAATGTTGATACAATGCATCAAATCTATAACCTACTTGTTCAGAAGACATCTCTCCACTATAAAGCCCTACTCTTTTACCTTCCTTCCAAGCATTCATTAGTAGGTCAATTAGTATCCAAGATTTACCTTGATTGGTTCTTGCCATTATGGTAACCAATTCTTCTCCCAGCTGCCATCCTCCAATAGCATCATCAATTTCTTTTAGACCTATTGGAATTGTATTTGCTGTATCACTATCAATCTTTTTATTGAAAGTATCTAATCTATCTTTTGCATTCTTGATAATATCATTTGAGGTAATTGGTCTGATATCTTCAAGTTCTGCTATTTTATTTTTCAATTTCTGATATGCTGATAAAGAATCTTCTTCTACATCTTTTACTATTCCATTAAGAGTTTGTGCTAATTGATTAAACATATAACTTTCTCTTAATCCTAGAATTAGATAATTCCAATCTTCTTTATCACTTACAAATTCAAATTCATTAAACTTTCCCAAGAAAGTTTCTTTCGTTGGTAACTTTCTATATTCATTGTAATGGTTATATATAAACTTTGCTTCTTTGTTATAGGTAATAAAGTAATCACTACTAATATTTTCATTAAGTAATAATTCAATATCTCCTCCGTTTAATAACTTACTAATTATTTGTGCTTCTATCATTACTTATCACCTCGGATTCCATATATTGAAATTACGGTACTATTATCTTCCACATAATACTTTAAATCATTTCCAATAGCATTTATTAGATTACCAGCAGTATTTCTACCAATAAATATATTACTTAAATTATTTGCTAACCTACTCTTAATTATCATTTTTAGATAATTCCTTTCATATTCTGATAGTCTTACTTCATCAATTCCATCTAAAACTAATAAATCACATTCTCTCATTACCTTTTCAGTTTCTTTGAATTCTTTATCTTTACTATCAAAACTTAATTTTAATTCTCTTAAATATTCATTCAGGTCTAAATATAATGCCCTATCCTTTGAACCTGGTTTACCTATTAGATGATGAATATAATTTTGTAGTATCTTTATACCCCAGCTTGTCTTACCGTTTTGTCTTTGATTTGATTTTATGTAAAGGTTAAAACCTTGTTCAACCATTGCTGCTATATTCTTTTTGATTTCACTTAAGATTTCAAAACTCTCTACATCTTCTTTACAACTTGGGTATAATACTATTGGTTGTACATACTTATGAGGTATATTTGCATTATGCATCATCAAATCTATCTCATTAAAATCTACGCACATTTTATAACATTCGCCATCAGAGGTTCTTTGCTTACATGTTTTTCTGTAAGGACAATCATTTCCATTTTTATAGCAATACATGAAATCTACCTCCTCAATTTTTATTATACGAATTATTCATTACCTCATAAGTATCTGGAAATAGCATTTTATATTTTACTTTTAAAAGTTCTATAGTATTCTTTACAATATGCTTAACTTCTTTCATTGTTATGTTATGGGCGCTGGCAACTGTTCTTACCCCACGCTCTTCAATTATTCTTTCTATAAAGATTTCATATTCCTCTAAAGTAATATCTTCTTTATTAAGTAATTCCTTTAAACAGAATTCTATATCACTTTCTTCTTCCATACTATTTTCTGAACATAAAACATCTTCTAATCTTATTGGTCTTTCACCATCATTGTAAATAATTTTTTCAAAACTATCTATCTCTACTTTTCTTACCCTTCCTGTAGTTCCTATAACAGGAGGTTTTACTACTAAATCTCTTTGTATGTATTCTTTTAAGAACCATTTAATATTCTTGACGGCATATGTAGAAAACTTTTTACCACTTTCAGGTTTGAAATTATCTACACATCTGATTAACTGTAAACAACCTTGTTGGAAATAATCATCATACTTACTTTTATCATATTCTAAAAGATTAAGAGCATATCCAACTAGTGGCATGTTTTCAACTATCATTACCTCTCTTTCTTCCTTTGTCATTCCCTTTAATATCCTTTCTTGATAAACGATGGAACAAAGTTTTCTCTGTTAGCACTTGGTGGTTCATTTTTGAAATCCATATATGGTGTTGTTCCATTTCCTCTCAAGGCAAACTCTATTTTCTCTAATACCTGGTTTACCATTACTTTTCTTCCTTTGGTTCCTGGAATACTTATACTAGTGCTATTATACAAATAATCTAAAACTTCATGCCATTCTTCTAAAGTCCAAACCGCCCTCTGTCTATTTACTTGAATTACATAATTGGTTAAAGCATTACTAATATCTTTGTATGCTATATAGTAATCTTTTATTGCATCAATGTATGGAGCCAGATTAACTCCTTGTTTTCTTTTCTTTGGTTTCTCCTCGACCGACGCCGCGGGCTCCAAGAAATCTTTTTCGAATACGTTTTCCTCTAAAACAACTTCATTACCCATATTAGTATTAGTATTATTATTTAATTCATCCTTCCCATCTTGTGCCCCCGTGGCACTAATAATTGATATATCTTTAGATATATTATTATTAGAAATATTATTTATTATATTATTATTTATTTGGCTCTTGTTTTCAAGAACCTCATCTGTACTTGATTTCAAGAACCCCTGATTTTCATCTCTTTCTAATTTAACTAATCCTTTTTCTGTTAAAGTTATAATTCTTTGTTGTCTATAAATATACTTTCCATTTTCATCTTTTAATCTTACTTTTTTATTTTGTTCAATTTCAATATAACCTAATTCTTTTAACTTATTGATATATTTAGAAGTATTAGCATCATTTAAGTTAACCACTTCTCCAATATATTTATTAGTAGCCCAGCAATAGGTATTTTTTCTACATAAACTATTTAGTAATCCTAGTATTATTATCATTGAATAATTTAATTCCTTATCTTGGAACCATTCATATTTTATTACAGCATAACTATTGTCATCCATATTATACCTCCACATTGTCCTCATTATTTTCTAATTTTGAAATAAATCTTTCATTCTCTGGTACATATGATAAGTTAGGCCAACCACTTTCGTATAAATATCCTTTACTTATTAAACTATTTAGAACTAAAATAACGACATCTCGGTTTACTCTAAAATATTCTTGCATATTTTCTATTACCTCTTCCATAGTAATAGTTCTACTTGGTGTTACCATATTGTTTACATTAAAACAAACAAAAACATAAAAATCTCTCTCCGTTTGGGTTAGTTTAGGGTCCGTCATAGCCCAGTAATTAACACAAGCAGTAAGAGTTGCATCATATCCATTTTCATTATACATGATTTTTTACCTCCTCAATTATAATTATACGAGATATAAAAAAAAATAGGCATTGCTGCCTATTTTACGGAAATTACTTTGGATTCAGTTATTGAGTTAAAAGGTATTACATAATCTAAAGGAATAATCTTATCTTGAACTGCTTGAGTTAAAGCTTCATTATCTATAACTTCTTTAGTTCTAATAATAGTATTCTTAATTGCATCCTCAAATGATTTATCATTCTTGAATTGTTCAATGAAAGCATCTTCATTAAATACTTCTTTAGTTCTTACTGAAATCTTCATAGTAGCTTTGTTACCTTTAATTTCAGTTCTACCATCTTTTAAGATTCTTTCCTTTAATGCTTTTTCTTGTTCATCAAAATTCTTCTTTGCATCACGAACTTCTTTTAACTTATCAACAACTTCTTCCATTGTTAAATTATCAAACATAATTTCTCCTCCTCATAATAATTATACGAGATATCATAAAACAAGAAAAAATCAACGCCATATAAACGTTGATAGGAAGGTTTTTCAACCTCGATCAATATATTTGGATGGACTATTTTTCAGTCTTTTTCTCTCTTTTGTATTTTTCTCTAAATGCCTTACCGTAACGATGGTTATAATTATATTCCGACATCTCTCCATATTTTTTATTCTTAAATAATTCAATTATTTCTTTAGCACTTTCATCACTATAAACATATTTAGAACTTTGATATGGTTCAGGTTGAGGAACTGGCATATTATATTCGATACGATATTTAATAAATGCTAAAATAGCATCTTTTTGTACTCCACATTCTTTTGCAATATCTTCTAACTTATACATATTTAATTCCTCCTCTATTATATTCTATGTGTTATTCATCATAACTTTCTTCTTTGAAGATACATCTAATAAACTTCTTAAATTCTTTTGAATCTTTTCCATCTACTAAAATATCTCCAAAACTTGCCTTCTCAATAATCATTTTATTAAGAAGTTCATCATAACTATCTTTCATAAGTAAACTAATTACTGTTACAGTATGTTTAGTTCCAATTCTATGTGCCCTATCTTCAGCCTGTTCCATAGTTGCTTTGTTCCAAGGTAAATCTAAAAAGACTACTATTGATGCCTCATTTAAAGTATGTCCTGTACCAGCTGCCATTGTTTGTCCGAATAGTACTTGGAAACCTGGTGCGTTTTGAAATATATCTTTTTGTTCTTGTAATTCTATTTGATTCATTTGACCCCATATATGCAAAGGCTTCATATCTTCAAATTCTTTTAGAGCCATTTCTATTAACTCTCTAAACATACTAAATACGATTACTTTCTCACCAGTTAATTGAGCTTCCTCTAATATATCTCTTAACTTTTCAAACTTGGTACTCTTTACTACTTGGGTACTAACTAACCCAGTATGACAAAGTACTTGTCTCATTCTAGTTAACTTTGGTAATATCAATGTTGGATTTGAAATCTTATCGCATTCTTTTTTAGTTGCATTAACAATTTCATTATACAATCTTCTTTCATCGTTTGACATTTCAAGGTATATATCTTGATGTATCTTTTCTGGAAGGTCTAATAAATCTTTAGTTCTTCTTAACATATTGTTATTCATTAACTCTTGTAACTCTCCCATATTTTGATAACCAATAGGTGTTCCCCATATATCTTGTACTGTATAACGATTCATAAATTGATAATAGTTCATAGTTAATGCTTGAATGAAACTTAATGGCATATACAAATCCATTGGTTTGTTAACTAATAAAGTACCACTTAAACCAATCTTTTGACATCCTTTAATCTTTAGTAATCCTCTACCTTGCATAGATGTTGGATTCTTGGCTTTATGAATTTCATCTACAATAACTAATCCTAATTCTCCATCTTTAATAAACTCATTGATAATATCTACTATCTCTGATTTATAAAATCTACCTTCTTTATGGCAGCGTAATGTTTCTATATTAGTTATCCAGAAAAATTCTTTAGGCTTATTTTTTAAGTCTTCTATTCTTTCATTCATAGTTGGTTCTTTTCCTGGTTTAGTAAAACCTATTACCTTACCACTTTCATCACTATGTTTCTTTATTTCATCTATCCAATTATATTTTAAGTTATTAACTCCACAAATAATAAGACAATGTTTTAGACCATTATGTTCTTTCTTCCATACTGCCAAGTCTATCATTTGTTTTGTTTTACCTAAACCTTGTTGGTCTCCTAATAACCAATTGTTATGTTCAATACCATATTTAACACCTTCCAACTGATGTGGGAAAGAAGGAGTTTTGAATTTAAGTTCTTTTATATCCACAACAGCTGGTGGTGCAAATATTGGTGCCTCATTTAGTTCTTTTATATCAGGTTCAAATTGTTTTACCATAGGAACTAAATTAAGAGGTATCTCCCATTCCTTTCTCGAAGGATTCCAGAACCTACAAGGTAGTTTCTTTATTTTTTCAACATACATTGGATTATAAGTAAATGATAAGTAGGCACTAAAATCATTAACATTCTGTTTATCAGGTTCGCCATATCTTATATAAATCATTTATATCAATCCTTTCCCGTAATTATATTATACGTGGTATCCTAGGTCCTCTTTATAATCCTTTGAATGTTTTTGTTTCTTCTCCCAATCTTTACCACGAAGATTAGGATTCTCTTTTTGTAATTTAGTGTTCAATCTAATTACAGATGCCATTGATGGTATCTTCTTTTGTAATGGGTCATTCATATAATCTTTGAAATGTTCCTTTACTGTAGTATTTTCTATATACTCTTTTCCTCGTATTGACATTATACAAGCAAGGTATAAAAGATTAACATCATCTCTCAATGCTCTATATTTAGTTAATAAATCAAATACTAAATCTTTATATCTTCCAGCATCACTCATTGCCATTCCTTCCTTTCATAAAATAGTTGCCATCTTCATAATCAGGTAGTATACTTCTATCATAGAAATCATTTAGCATATACATTGCTAGACACCCTGCCCCTATAAACTTATCTTCCGATTTGTTATAGAACTTACAGGCATACCTTTGACCATCTTTTAATAATACAAACCTATCAGTACCAGCATCAGGGTGATATTCGCTGATTATTTCGTTTATATTCGATTTTTTATCTTTATCAATATAAATTATCGGTTCTTTTTCTATCTTTTGGTTTTGGGTAGGCTTTGCTACCCCTACGCTGAACAATGGTCTTCTACTTGGCATAACTATTCCTCCTTTAAATCTTTTTCATAATAATTTACTCCATCACTATATAATGGGAAATACTTTTCATCAGGTCCAGGTTTCCATCCGTTAGGATTTTCCTTTACCCATATTTGATGAATACATCTTCTACAATATTGTAATCCATCTCTCCAAACAAGGCATCCATAATATTCATGATGACCACAACCACGGTAATTGATTACAACATCTTTCATCATATCATTTTTATTTCTAGTTAGATGTTCCATTCTTTTCCTCCTTCATTGCTTTATCAACTCTACCTCGTAATACTTTGATGTCCCATTCAATTGATTTTAGTTTTTCATCTATGTATCCTGCATAGGCTTTATCTTTATAACATTCATTTGTTATTGATGCTAACTTATCATTTAGATTAGCAATTATCATTTTCATTTGACTATCTACTTCTATCATATTACCACTCCTCACAATTTTTTAGAAGATTGTTTTGTCTTAAATAGGAAGGGAAATCTGCTATTGACATTGTTAGATATCCTCTTACCTCTTTAACAAATCTTTTATTACTAATAGTATAATTACCATTGTAATTACTGAAATTATCTCTTTCTTCACATTTAATTATTTCGTTTATTCTGGATAACATTCTTTCAAATAAATATATTTTAAAAGTTCTCCAAGTATAATCATCATAAGTATTATTTGATATTGCATATTGCTCCTCTTCTAAAAACCATACATACTCTTTCAGATTATTATAATTCAAATAGTTATTAAAAACTTTTTTCCATTCTTCTTTGCTGCTGGTTTTCATATTACCACACCTCTCTTATTTCTTCATCGCTGGCAGTAGTTATTGTTCCTACCAACTCATCTTCTGCTATAAAATATCCTAGTCCGTTTACATGTCCGTAATATAATTTCTTGTTACCATTATGAGGTACAACGAAATCCATTCTTCTCATTAAAAAGTTTACACAAGCAACATTCATTTGATTGATTGGTTGGTCTAATATATCATTGACTGTAAACTCTCTTTCTAATATAATTCTCTTTCCACCAATTCCTTGATGTTGTATAGTATCTACTAACCTTCCACTTAACATTGGATTTAATCTTCTACCCTCTACCATTTTTAACACTCTCCTTTACTAATTTAATCATGTAATCTAATTCTTGGCTTGATATAATACCTTTTGTTATTAGTGTTTGTAAATAACTTGATGTAGCAGTCATAATTGAAATCTTATTTCCTGCTATTGTTTGTAAGGAGTTTCCCATTCCTGGTTTTCTCCATATATGAATATCTACATTATAGATATCATCATCTGTACCGCCTTCCCATAATGGACGGTTAGAGGAAACAGCTTGTTCTGCTTCCTTTTCAAAGTCCTTTAATAAATCATCTAAATTCTTTGTCATTAGTCTTCCTCCTTTTCTAAATATGGTAAGTGATATTTATACCATTGAAATGAATGTTGTTTTTGATATCTCAAATCTTCATCCACATCTTCTTGTTTATATTTCTTGGCTCTTTCTAACCATTCTTTAAAACATCTTTCACAATAACAATCTCCTAATACAAATACTAAATACATATCATCTTCTAGGAATTGTCCGTTACAATGATTACATATACAAAAGCCACCCCATTGTAAAATATCTTCTGGTTTAACTTTTACATAATTAAAACCTCTTTCAGTATATTCTATTTTATTCATTATTCCACCTCTTTCATAGGTTCTATTTTTAAGTACTCTATTTCATTCATATCTAATATTTCTGTCCAATAATGATATTCTTCATCATAATATGTTGGCATTATATCTACACCTTTTAAAATAATTTTATTATCTCTTATTATTATATTTTCTAGATTATGTCCACCAACCTTACAATTACGTTTATATTTATATTCATAAAAATATCTCATTTTATTCATTTATGAAATCCTCCATTGCTTCATCTAGACCACATTGACTACATATTTCAGTTTTATTATCTTTTCTAGATAGAGCTGGAAAACCATTCATTGGCTTTCCGCATCTAGGACATTTTTTTTCTTTTTGTAATTGTTCAATTTCTTTTTCTATATCCTCTACCAATTTCTTTTGTTCAAGGTATTCCTTTTCCATTATCTCAAGTTTCTTTTTCTCATGTACTAATTGTTCTTCTAATATTTCTTTTCTACCGTATTCCATTATATCAATCTCCTTCTTTCCACTAATTTATTTTCTTCTACGAAATCTAAATATTGCATTACATCACTTACATTATCTTCTGTAATATCTTTCTTCCAAAACTTACCAGCACTTTTATAACTTGTATCCCACAAATCAATTATTACTCCATAGATTGCTACTGTTAAGTGATGGCTGCAATGTATTATCAATATACTATTTGGATAAGTTTTTACTACTTCCTCTATAGTATACCAATTACCATTTGAATGTTTCAATTGCTTCTCTTCTGTAAAACCTTTTTCCTTTAAGTAAGCACCATATGAATAACTCTCATTTGGCATTCTTCCTTTTTTCTTTCCGATGGCACATAGGTCATCATATACATCATCCCAGGTTTGTTGTGTGGCAGCTGCAACTGCTCTAATAACACAATCTCCTGTTTTCCATCCTTTTGGGTTAGCGTTGTACTTAATAAATCTCATTTCGACTTCACCTTTAACCTTTCATTTTATAATTCAATTATTAAGCCTTCATTGAATTCATATATCTTTGTTGTATCTACTATTTTACATCCTAATCTTGTTAACCATACAATTACAGGTAATGCTGCTGTACTCTTATCTGTATAATACATTTTAGTAATACCTAATGATTTATAGAAGTTAACCATTTCTATTAAGCCTTCTTCTTTCCATATAATATCTCTAATCCATACAGCATCTTCTGGAAGTTGTTCTTTCATTATACAATATTTATCTTTGAAGAATTGTTCTCTTTCATTCTTGTTCCATACTAGAACTCTTAATGCTTGTATTTGCATTTCTGTAAGACCTTTTAAGTTCTCATAGTTGTTCCATAATTTTTCTTCTTCGCTCTTAACAAGTCTATCACTATAACTTAACATTTCTTTGTTGTCATTTAGTTTAGCAACTCTTATTGTTGCATCAACATCTTTCCAAAAACTTTCAAGTGATCTAATCATTTCAAGTCTCTTATATCTCATTTCCTTTCTTTCATTTTCAATAGCTTCTAATTCTTTTTTAGTTAGCTTTTTCATTTCAAATCTCCTTCTTTCTTTTTAATAATGATATTATTATAGGCGATCTTTATGGAAAAATCAAGGCATAAATTAAAATTCATTAAAAAACTTTTAATTTTTTACATGAAAAAAGAACCTAATCGGTTCTTTTATAAAGAAAAAACCACATAAAGTGGTTTTATTATATCTCTTATCTAACTCTTATTCTTTGACCTGCATATATCAAATTAGCATTTTTGATACCATTTATTTGTGCTAGATGTTGGTAAGTAGTTCCATATCTAGAAGCAATTCCTGATAGAGTATCTCCTTTTCTTACTGTATAGTATTCTATAGTAGGTGATGGAGTACTACCACCATTTAGAATTTTATTAACAATTGCTTGTATTTCTGAATAGTTATATCCTGCATTTGTTAATGCCGCTTTTCTATCAGAACCATTTCCCCATTTACCAGCGATTACTTCTTTAGCAATTTCTTCATTTGATTTCTTGGCAGGTTTAGTACCTAGGATTTCATTAACTCTATTTTGTACGGCATTGTAATCGTATCCTGCATTTGTTAAAGCATTAACTCTATCTTGTCCGTTACCCCATTTACCAGCTATAACCTCTCTTGCTATTTCATCTATTGATTTAGTTGGAGTAGGTTGTGGTGTAGGTGCTGGAGTATTTCCTCCTTCTTTACTATAACCATTTAATCCTAATTGTTTCATAATTGCTGGGTAATCTTTAACAGCCCAGTTTTGATCTGTAGTTACTCCTGCAACTTTATTACTTCTTTGATAGTTTGTTTCTCCTCCGAATTGCCATAAACCATAGTTTACTCCTGATGGAGCTCCAGTTGACCAACAAGCAATCCACCAATCATATCTCTTATTTAATTCAGAACCACTAATTAAGTTTCTATACCAATTTAAGTTAGTATATACACCAAAGTAGTATCCTGCTGATTCAATTATTTCTCCGAAGGCTCTTACCATTGCATTTCTAGTTTCTTTAGAAGTTTTATTAGCAATACTATTATCTTCTAAATCTAGATACAATGGATATTCAAACTTCTTACCTGCTACTGCTCTCAAGAATGCTCTTGCTTCTGCTTTGGCACCTTCAACCGTAGTAGCATACATATACCAATAAGCACCGACTCCCCATCCTTGCGCTTTTGCTCCTGCATAATGAGTTTCAAACTGATTATCTTTAGTTTGACTAAAACCTGCTCTTAATATTGCAAACTTAACTCCTTCTCTAGTTGCTCCACCGTAAGGATAATTTCTTTGCCAGGTACTTATATCAATACCAAATAATTTCATTTCTATTCCTCCTCTATCAATTCTTTATCTTCTTCATTAGGAATTCCAAATTCAGCATCCCTTTGAGGTGCTATATTCTTTTCATCCTCTTCTCCTAAAACTACATCTTTCAATTCATCAATATTGTTTTCCATTATTTTACCTCCTTGTCTCCTGATATTTTATTAAATAAATCATGTACAAAGTTTGCGCCACGACTTACAATTATACCAGTAAGTATACTTCCAATAACTGGAACCATTATTGATAGATTAACAATTGGAAAAATATCTATTTTAGCTAGAATACAAATTAGTATACTAATTACTAATGAACCTATTTTATCAATAGAGAATTTTCCGTTTTGCCATACCATCTTAATATTTTCCCATATAGCCTCGATTAAAATCGCTACTATAACTAATTGAGCATATTCCATATAACCTTCCTCCTTTCTACTTTTTAATAAGCATTTCCAGGTTTTCCTCGATAAAGAATTTTAGTCTTAATAAACTTTCTCTATCATTATTATTATATGTCTTATGGTAATCCTTAACATATTGTATTGCAATGAATCCAATCGGCTCTCCTTGTTTATTGTTTAAAATAATGTCATAGAAAGATTTAATATCTTGTGCCTTCTTGAGTGAATATGTTGCTGGCATTGTTTCCTTTAAATCTTCGATATCTTTTACCTCTAATTGATTTTTATCTAATAATGTTTTTATGAACTTTGGTATACAACTTAATGGGATTGATTGTAATTTCATTTGATGACTAGTAATTCCTTGTCGTAGTACCTCATAAGTACATGATGTCTTTAAAGCACTTCTTCCGTTAGCATAATGTTCTCCGTTATGAAAATCATATAACTGAACTCTATCTGCATTTAATAATTCTTTCACTTGTTCCATTCGTCTAATTATCTCTGTATTAATTCCTGATTGTCTTTTTATTTTAGACGGTATAGTTTCTTCCACTTGCTTTTTCAATTTAGTAAATGCTAGTAAAACCCCAGTTAAAGCTGATATCAATGCTGTTAATGCTAATAAGAATGCTGTTAACCATTCCATAGATTGACCTCCCTCTTTATTTTATTGTTTTGAATTTTTCTTTTTTAACTTCTATAAATGAACCACCATTTACTGATACATACATTTTCTTTTTATCAAAGGTTCCACCATTTACTGATACATAAATGTATTTATCAGATACAATAGTAATAGTACCACTTACAACTTGTGCTGAACCAGCTCCACCACCATTAAAGTGTTTATTTCCAGCCCAATCCTTTGAGTAAGAATATAATCCAAACTTAATTACATCTCCTACAGCAAAGTTATAATCTGCACCGTTTATGGTTTTTGAAGTAGCAGTACTTTCTGTATCCTCCATAAGAATTTCTGTATTGTTCTTATATAATCTAAATCTATAACCTGCTATTGGTTTAGAACCTGCTGATCCAGCATCCCAACTAAATGTATAAGCAGCAGTTGGTATTGGCTCATTTTTATTATAAGCAATTTTTAGATTACTTGGTGCTCCTGGATCTGTAAATCCTGTAGTAAAGCTACTTACTCCGGTATAACTTCTTCCGGCAGCATTGGCAGCGTTACCTCTGGCATAATAAGTTCTGTTAGGATCTAATCCAGTAAAAGTTCCAGCTCTTGAGCTAATTGATTTAACTACCGATCCAAAGTTTGATAGAGATAAATCTATATAACTATCTGAAACACTACCATTGTTAGCACTATTTATATTGAAACTTATATATGCCGATGTATCTGATACGCTACTTATACTTAATCCACTTAATGATGGTTTTGAACAAGTAGGTAAATCATATACGGTTAATGTAACATATCCTGGGTCCCAAGGGTCCCAGTTATTACCTTGAGTTGCTACGCTTATATTACAACTTGAAGCTCCTGGGTCTAAATCAACCGATTTTCCTACCCAACCACCATAGTATTTTACATTTTGAGATGATCTTGATCTATCTTTTACAACATATCTATTTCCTTCGGTCCATACAGCCCAAACATTAGCTGAATAAGTACTGGTGCTTTGATATAAATAGGCTCTATACTCGAAATAAACACTTCTACCATTTCTGGATACATTTCTTATTTCAGCACCAACATTTGCCGCAACATTTATCTTGGCAGCTCCTGCTTCTGATATCCAAGCCATTTATACCACCTCCTAACTTGAAGTATCTATCCAAATTATTGTTTTTCCTGATTGTACTGATGGTTGAGTACCACCAACTTTAATAATAGTATTACCATCACTAATTACACCAAAACCTTCAACAGCCTCTTTAACTCTTTGAGGTGTCATATATTTATTATTTACATTTCCAGCTTTGGCTTCATTTGTACTAGCAACACCATAATTTTCTACACTTCCTAATCCTACTTGCGTTTTTGTAACACTATGAGGATTATTTGTATTTTGAATATGGTTTGTTAAAGCCTCATTAACTGATGCTACATCTGTATCAATTTTTTCTCTTAAAGTACTATCTAATCCATTGATAGCATCATTCATATTATCTACCGTAGCAAATACTAAAGAAGTATCAATAACTACTTCGACATTTTCTACATTACCTACAACTACGTTTAAATCTATTAACTGTTCTGCCACTGCTCCACCTGCTGGTATATAACTAGCTTGGTCTCCGCAGTTATCATAACTAAATAGATATTCTATATTATCTCCATCTAAATCTTTAGCAAATACTCCAACTTCTTTCCAGTAGAATGCTTCTCTTACATCTACCCCATATAAGTTAGAACCTATAAGTAAAGTTCTAGTATCAATAATACTATTACGGGCTATTGGCAATGTTTGTTTAACACTAACTAAATCAGTCAATGGAGCAATACTTGATGGAGCATTTCCATTTCCCATTTTTATATGAGTGAATTGAACTCTATGACCATTTAGTAGATTAACTAAAAGTTCTATACCTTTATTAGTTAATTTTAATCCATCAAACATTTCTTTTCCTCCTAACTATAATCTTCTGCATCATAGGCAGAGTTTATAACATATTTAGTTCCAATTCTTAATGCCATTCCTACTTTAATATCAGCACTAACTAATGGTAGTCCACCAATTTCTAATACCATATTTGAAGGTATAGCATTTCTTAATTGTTTTTGAACCTCTATCATCATATTTGTATCAAGACCTGATAGAACTATTGTAATAGCATAATCAGCTTGATTTATGTTTAAGGTATATCCACTAGGTGAACCAGTTATTTGAGTTAACTTTTGTATTAACCATCTATAAGTATATGGTAACTTACTTGTTAATAAATTGTTAACTCTAAATCTTCTAGTTTCTAATGAATCTCCATCTTTAGGAGTTATTCCTAACGCCTTTTCCCATTTTTGAATTCCATATAAGCTGGCACTTTTTACTATAACTTCTTTTCCTATTCCTGTTATATATCCATCTAATTGTTCCAGCTCTATATCTAAATCTTCATTTAATAATTTTAAATCAATTACATCTTTCAAAGTTTCTGGAAGATATTCATGTATCCTAGACATTTATTACCACATCTCCTTGCCTTACTGGAATTTCATTACTTTGTAATGATAAGTTAGAAGATGAATTATTCATTTTAGTATTTGTAATATCTAATACCCCAGCTACTCCAAGTAATCTTGTTTCTAATTGACTAATTCTTGCTATAAGATTATCTTCTTTATCCCAGTTAGCTGATAATGATTTAAAATAATTATCTACTATATTATTTACTGAATCTTGAATATCTGTTGGATCTACTCCTGATTCTAAAGTAAATGTGGCACTTACTGCTATCTTCTTTGCCGCAGCTCCTTCAACAGTAACAATATGACCTATTGGTGCAATTCCTAATCCTTGTTGGTCTTGGTTAGGGTCTACTGCTTCTTGAACATCATTTACTAATGAACTTGTAGGAACTCCTCCTTGCGAGTTAGTAATTATAAGTTTTACAGTTCCTCCACCATTCCATATTGGAACTACTTTACATCCACCAACTCCTGTTAAAGATTTAACTTTGTTTCGATAATCAGAAACATTACCACCAAATTCTGGAGCAGTAACACTTTCCATATATCTTACTCTTAAATCTTCATCGGATTCTACATCATCACCCATATCAATTATATCAGTTAATTCTGCTCTAGTAAGTCCTTGTAAATAAGTTATTGGAGTCAGAGAACCATAATAACTATTACCAACTACTCCAGCTTGTTCACATCTTAATATTGAGTTATTTGTGCCTACAATATTTTCAATAACAATATAAGTATTTTCTCCATCACTAAATCTATTATCAACTGGTACTACCATATTGAATTCACCTTTACGTAAAGCATAAGTGGCATCTTTTCTTTTAACACCATTTTGTTCTACTAATTTATCAAGGGCTTCCCCTACGGCAGTATCTATAAATACCTGGTCATATATTCCTGATAGTTCTATATACATTTGAGCTAATTCTACACAACAAGGTGCTAAAGCATCATAAATTATAGAACCTTGTCTTTTATCGATAGTATTGGGAATTCTATCTAGACATCTTTGAAGAATCTCTTCATAAGTAGGTATTTCATTCATTATAGATTCACCTCCCAGTTAATATTGATATCACCAATATTTGTTTCAACTAAAAACACTACATTCGCTACATCTTTATTAAAAGAGATATTAAAATCAGTAACATCTAATATTCTATCATCTTCTAATATAGCTTCAGCAATTCTTCTTTTCAATTCTGACTTAACAAAATCTCTATCCTTTCCAACTAAAGAATCAAATTCAGTACCATAATACCAATTGTATATTACTGATTCATATCTCTCGGTAGAAAGTATTAAATAAATTGCTTGAACAATAGCATCTTTATCGTCTATGTAACCGGAAATACGATTTGTATTTCTATTTATATAATATGTTTTAGACGGCATAGTATTATCTTGTTGATATATTGTATTATAATCTGGCAACATATCTAATTACCTCCTTCTTTTCTTTAATTATTTTATGTTTATTTCCATTTACCAAAGGCAATGAACCATAATTTAATACTAACATTAGTTCTCGAATTAGGTCTTGCTACTGACATATTAGATATACCTGATGAAGTTATAACTGGGGCTTCATATGAAACTTTAAAACATCCAATACCGGTATCAGGTATAACATCCCATATTATAACCGGTGTTGATATAAAGTTCATTGCATAGTTATATACAGTAGTTATTTTACCATAATAAATATTCTCCCATTGATTTGTTATATTTACTGCCATACTTGGTGTAGTTCTCCAGCAAATCATTGTACCATCTTGAAATCTAATATAACTTCCTAGCGTATTGCTACCGCTATCGTAAATGGTTTTAGTATCTAAATAAGTTTTAAGAATAGTTCCATTATGAACTGCTCCTCTTGTATCTAAATATAAATTATTCTTTAACTTAACTGCTTTGCTCATACCTTACGGTATTATCTAACTTACTCTTTTCCACATCCATACATCTATAGTAGCAATATTATGGGTATGACCCTGACCTCCACCAGTTGTACTAACATTGTAATCCATATAGTCTGTATCACCTAGATTCCAACCTAAAGTGCTAGTTGCTTGACGATTATAACCATAATGACCATTAAAACTATGCGTATGTGGTGGTATTTGGTCAATTGTTAAAGTGGTGCTTTGTGCCCCCCATCCACTATATGTAGTTTTACCTAATGAATTACTTCCTGTGGCATATAAATATCCACCAGAAATCTTTTCCCATTTACCTCCGAAGTATTCGGAAGGATTGGTATTATTCATTGTAATAAATATGGAACCGACTGGATAAATATTATCAAGTAAGTTATTTAGATAATACCATCTCCCCCCCCTCTTATGTACTATTGAGGTTGAAGCAAGGTATAAACTATTTTTTAATTTTACTGCTTTTGACATATAGTTTGAACTATATTTATTAAGCTGTTCTTATCCAAACATAACAAGTAATAAATGGTTGTAGATTATTATGAGCTTTATCTCCACCTGTTGCAACAGTACCGCCTCCTGGGTAGGATGTAACATTATTATATGCAACTACGTTGAATTTACTTCCACCCGCTATTCCATAATAATCTCCATAAGCATGTCTATGCCTTGGTATTTCATCAACTGTTAGTGTGTGTTCTTTTTTTCCACCAGTTTTCTTTACTGAATTAAATTCTGTTTGAGAAGTATCCACACATACTAAACATCTTCCTGGACCAAATAGTTCCCACTTACCACCAAGAAAGTTTGATGGATTTGTTGCTATAGTAGTAAGAAATAAATCTCCTACCCTATAATATGGAGTGGTTACAATTTTATTACCTGTTTTATCTTTTAAATAAACTGCCTTCATTCTATTCTAATAGATTATTTTATTCTTTTCCATACCCATACACCAATATGTGGAATATCATGTGAATGTCCTTTGCTACCTCCGGTATATGTTAACATATTTGTATTCCAATCTTTTGTTGTTAACTGCCAATCATTACCATGGTTAGTTATTGGCCATGTGTTACCAGACATTGCCCCATATACTCCGTGAGTATGACTTGGTATTTGATCAATAGTTAATGTTGTATCAAAGCTCTTTGCATGACCAACACTACTACTCATAAGGTTGTTATCAATAGCGGTATTACACCCCCAAAGAAATCCTCCAGAAATCTTTTGCCAAGTTCCTCCAAAGTACTTACTTGGATTATCATTAGATACGGTTAAGAATATTGAACCAATAGGCATCCACGGTGCTGCAAATACTTTATTTCCATTTTTATCTTTTAACTGAACCGCCTTAGCCATTGGCATCACCTAATCTATTTATACCTCCTTTCGGAGATATTAGAGAAGGAGAACAACTTAAATAAGTTCTTCCTCCCCCCCTCGAATCATTCTAAACATAATCTCTAGCTCCTTTCTTAAAAGTCTTCAATTACTTCATATTCTAAATATACATCTAAATCAGGTTTATTCTTTATGTAATCTAATGAAGATGTATCAGTTTGATTCCAATCACTTTGTATTTGAGCAGCTGGTATGGTTGGTTTATCTCTTAAATCATTATAAGAACCAGTTTTTGATATCTTATGTAGTTTAATAGTTCCTCCTATTACCTCATTACTGCTTGCTGATTGGCTTGCTGTATTATTAGTATTTAGAATTGGCTTGTTTTGAAGGTCATTATAATTTATTGTACCCCCACTTGCTGCCTTTCCTAAAACATAAAATCTTTGACCATTGTTGTAACGAACCATTTCAATTTCTTCTCCCACAACAAGTGGTAGGGCTGAACTAGGAGAAGAGTCATCTATTCCTAGACTCCTAGGTTCAATGAAGCTCAGCCCTATAACGATTTTATTACTAATTCTTACTTTTAGTGGGTCTAAAGATTCTACTACTCCCTTTATTACTGTTGTAAAGGAAATACTTGCTAATTTACGGTTTATTGCCTCATTAACTATATCTATCATTCAAACCTCACCTCCAAGTCCATATCATGAATACCATTTGAGTACTTATCCTCTATCTTGGTAATCAATGCAGCTTGGTTAAATGTAATACCAGGTATATCAGTTATTTGAAGATAGATACCATTACCTGGTTCTAAATCTATTAACCCTTTACAATTTAATTTCAATGTTCTATTTAATCTATTATAAAGTCTTAATAGTTGTTCTGCTTTGGCTCTTGCTTGAGCATCAGTAACATTTTCATCAACTGATTGATATAATTGAAGCATACCCCATCTTTTCTGATTATCAGAATCTTTTACTATGTATACTTCTCTTCTACCTGTATCTTTATTATCTTTGTATAACTTAACACTGTTATAAACATCTGAATCTATTGATTCTTTATAACTATAATCTTTTAATAAACTTACATTACCTATAATTGCATTGGTAACTAATTTACTTACATCTCTGCAGCATAAGTATCCAAACTCATCTCTGATTATATATTGTCTACCAGTTCCTTGTAAAGTAAAATCTATTGCTCTTTGAATTATATCTCCTAGCGCTTTATTATCTTCTACCCTTTCTGGTAATATATATCTAGAACCTTCAATAGTTCCTAATCTTAAATTGAAATCTCTTCCTATCAATCTAATAAGGTTTTCCATAGTGGTTCCAGTTAATACATAACTTTCACTATTCTTTAGATATCTCAATTGATCATAGGCTGTTATACTAACATTATCTCCTTTTGGTTCTGCTGTAAATATATAACCAAAGAATTTTCCTTTTCTTTTTCCACCTTCGGTAACAGTTAAACTTACTGTACTACCCATTGGAAATCTTATTTTATTTTGATTTGTATCAATAGAAAAGGAACACTTTCCTGCAGAGTTATCGATAGCTTTACTAGTACTTACATCTTTTGCAATATTACTTACATCGTATATAGTACCATCTTCTGAACTTTGAATAATCAATTCTAAACTATCATACTGCATAGTGTTCCCTCCTAACTAGATGGAATTGAAAGAACTTGACCTGGATAAATCAAATTAGGATTTCCACCTATAATACTCTTATTATTATTATATGTATAAATCTCTCTCCACCTAGAACCACTACCAAGAAATTTCTGTGCTATCTTCCACAAGGAATCTCCATTAACTACTGTATATTGTTTAGGTATTGATTTTTCCACAGGTCTATTACTATTGGTTGTCGTAGGTGCTGCACTAGAAACAGTTCTACCACTACTATCTACAACCATATAACCATTACTTACTGGTTTAAGTATTCTTACATTATGTTCTTTATATTCCTTTAAACTTAAACTATAATCAACATCATCAGTACCAAATTGATAAGTATGTTCAAAACTCTCAACACTTACTAACATATTGATATCTAATTGGGTTATTATCAATCTAAATGGTTTTCTATCTTTCTTTATATCCTCGAAGAACTTAACATAGAATTCTGGTCCTTCAAATCCTCCACTAGTATTGATATACCCTTCTCCATTATCCCTCGCAGGAAAGAAGGATTCGATAGATAATTCCTTTAACCCAGCGAATCCAATATCATTGATTTCTCCTTGTCCTACGGTATCAACAGTATTATTATTGGCTTGACCACTAATAGTAATACTCTCGGGATTTACAGGAAGCTGTATAATTCTCTCATTGTACTTTGCAAAGAAACTTATCATATTATGCCTCCTCTACTACATATAGTTCTGCTAATTCATCTTCCATCATCTTTTGAATTGCATCTTTAACAGCTCCTACATCTGCTGTTTCTCTTACATCTCCGAAGGTGATGTTTACATTTGGTGTTATATGTTTGTAGTTTAACATATATTCTCTTGTTGCAATATCTTTTAGCATCTTTAAATCTTCATCTGAAATATTTACTTCTTTATCTGAATTCTTCTTAATGTCAACAGGTACATTACCATTTGGTGTCATCATCTTTGACATATCGAATTCTCCGAATTGGTTTTGGTCCATTGGATTATTTAATAAGTCATCCATCATATTACCAGGATTGAAACTTCCTATTGCTGATGAAATCTTATTAGTAATGTTATCTCCCCACGCTGCACCTTTTGTAAAGGCATCTGCTACCCAACCTTCTCCGAAGGCATCAAAGGTATCCATTCCTTTATTAAATGCATCTGTAAGACTTTCATAATCCTCTTTACTATCTGCCGCTTCTTTGGCTTTATTTGCATACTCTTTAGCTTTACTTGTAATACCACTATAGTCAAAGTCTACGAATGGTAATTTATTTAATGCTTTACAAATACCTTCAACTACTGTTAGAGCTGTACTTAATAAGTTATAGAAGAAAGATTGTACATTCTTAATTGCATTACTAAATGCTACTCTTACATTTGTTGCACAAGCTTTCATAACTTCCCATATACCAAGTCCAATGTTAGCAACTTCTAATCCCAAGTTTTTGAAGAATTGAATTACTACATTAACTCCACCAGCTATCATTCCCAATCCAGAACCAGCAAGTCCAGTTGCTTTTGCCATCCATTGCATAAAGGCAAAGATTGCTGCTATCAATGCTATTACTAATACTATTATCCAAACAAGTGGACAAGCATATAACGCTCCATTAACAGCCCATTGAACTATGTGCCATATTGCTAAAGCTGCTACTAATAATCCAATAACTACTACTATTATTTCTAATGGAGTTTTTAATGCCATTAACACCCCAACTACTATTGCAATAATTCCAATAGCTATTAACATTTGAGAGTTAGCAGCCATCCACGCTGTTGCCTTCGCCCATAATGC